>Ga0123341_1000967_pt1 | contig 20237 bp, 11 predicted proteins | sample Turbeapinknodule_FD_89959 | JGI IMG/M metagenome (GOLD analysis project Ga0123341, IMG submission 89959) | Root nodule microbial communities of legume samples collected from Mexico - Turtle bean Mexico pink nodule | ecosystem: Host-associated > Plants > Roots > Nodule | place: Mexico: Nepantla...
ATTTTATTCTATTAGGATTGGTTCTAGATTTTTAATCAAAAATCTAAATTGAATATGTTCAATTTAGGAAAAAAGTAGATAAAAAAAACGTAAAAAAATAATTTTTATAGATTTCAATTTTTTGAATTTTTTATTTTAAATTTTATCGATTCAATTTTGAATACTCCTAATACCAATACATGACTGTTGTTTTTTTTCTGAATTATAAATATCCATTATATTATGAGAAAATAATTTAATTAAAATTTACTTTCTATTTTACTCTTTCTTCTTTCATATTTTTGTGTGAATTAGTTTCGTAAATTTAATTTAGTCAATATAGCGAGTAATTATTTTATGTCTCTAAAATTGGTTTATTTTTTAATGATTTTTTTTAGTGATCTAGGAAGAATAAAGTGTATTGAATTGTTTTAATGTAATAAACCAACATTTTGCACGAGTTTTAATAAAAATTTATAAAATAGTTTTTAAATTGGTATCTAACCATTAGCTATCAAGATTTTGGCTACCTACTACTTTATATCCTAAATTAGTCTCTTTTAGTCTTTTAAAGATTAATTTAAAATATAAAATATTAGTAGCTAATTTAGATATTAATTTAGAAATCATTTAATAATTTTTTATTAATAATAGAAACCACTTTAGATACAAATAATTATTCAATCTTTAAAATAGTATCTAATTTAGTTAATATAGTGACTAATTATGTTTTCTCTCTAAATTTGGTTTCTACTTAATGATTTTCTTATAATAAATTTTGTAGAGAATAAATTTGATATAAATATAATCATATTAATGTAATATCATACACAATATTAATGTTTTGAAATGTAAATAAAAACTATTTATTTAAACTTTTTGTTATGAATACGTAATAGTTAAAAAAAATAGAAAATTTTCAATTATTACCTATGATTAAGACGTGTGCAACCAACAACTTACACAACACAATATCTCTTTTCTATATATGTTCCTCTTACTTTAGAAAATACAATTATTTAGACAATTTAACAAAACACTAGTTGCACTAATACCAATTATATATACAACTTAGTATATGTGTTTTAGATTTGTTTCTCTTATTTTAGAAAAGATAGTTATTTGACATACAAAACACTAATTGCATTAAAATGATTCAACTTAATTAGGTGCTAAATACCATATTTATATATATATATATATATTACTTTTTATTTTTTTTCTATGCATCTAAATATACGAAAGCACATTCTTCCAAAGACTTTGACAAGGAGTAAGGCTTTGACAAAGAGCTCAAAGCTTTTACTTAAAGATCTTTCATTTCAAAGTTCTTGTTTCACATATAATTATTTTATGCAAATGCGATTTTATTAGATTTTGAATCTTTTAGAAGAAAAAAAAATGGCTTATTTATATCTTTAGATTTTTCAAGTTTATTGATGATGACATTATATACAAATAGTTATAACACAATTTTTTACTTCATAATTATTGTTAATGTTGAATGATTAGTTGGATGTCATGTTATCATTAAATGATGATACAATGACCATTCAAAACATGTTTACGAAATGTCATGATTATTTTTATTTTCGTCGCATTCACTAATTTTACACTACTTCCATATATGATAGGAGCTACTTGAAATGTCAAAGAGAAATGATAATAAAGGAAAGATAATCGTCATTGGTATCTCAACCATATTCTTGGTGGCTATAATTGGGGTTGTCATATTTGGTATCAACCTTATTGATAATGGTTCAAATGGTGATAAAGAGAATTTTAATAACTAAAAGAACCATGTTGCCTCCACTATAAAAGTCGTCCAAAACCTTTGTCATCCCACAAATTATAAGAAAGAGTGAGGAAAGCCTCATAGCAAGGGCTGCAAACACCACAAATCTAAAAGAACTTATAAAAATTGCCTTCAATATCACCATTACAAAAATTGGTGATAAACTCAAAGAAGTTAATCTCTTGCATGATGTTGAGAAAGATCCTAGAGCCAAGATGGCACTTGACACATGCAAACAACTCATGGATTTTTCAATTGGGAGTTAACAAGGTCACTTGATGGAATAAACGAGTTTGAACTTATAAATCTTGAGAAAATTCTCATGAATGTAAAAGTTTGGCTCAGTGGAGCAATTACTTACCAAGACACTTGCTTGGATGGGTTTGAGAACACCACTAGTGAAGCTGGTAAAAAGTTGAAGGATTTATTAATGATAGGCATGCATAAGAGTAGTAATGCTCTTGCCATTGTAATTGAATTGACTGATTCTATTACAAATTGGAATGCCACAAAGTTACTCGGACGTCGCCTCCTTCAAGGTTCTAAGTCACCTTCATGGGTTGATCAGTCTTGGTGGTGGAGAGATATACTGAAGGTGTGTAGAGAAGGAGGAGGAGAAGGATGGTTTTAAGAACAAGTTGGATGGAAAATAGGGAGCGGGGGCAAAGTTAGGTTTTGGGAGGACGTGTGGGTAGGCAATCTGAATTTGAAAACATTGTTTCCTAGATTGTTTTCTCTATCGTTGAACCAAGGTCAGAAGGTGGAAGAGGTTGGAGTGTGGGTTGATTTAGAGTGGAGATGGACCCTAACCTGGAGGAGAAACAAATTTGAGTGGGAATCGATATTGGAATCTGAGCTTGATAACCACATTTCCAGGGTCAATTTTAGGAAGGATGAGGATGACACCCAGGTATGGAGAAGTGATGAATCTAGTTGTTTCTCTGTAAAGTCAGCATATGAGTGCCTAGCTAAGCATGAAAGGAGCCCTCAAAAATAGGCGTTTATTAACCTCTGGAAGGCGAAGACTTTCCCTAATGTGTTGTTCACGGCTTGGAGAGCGTTGCTGGGCAGACTTCCAACAAGGTTGTGCTTGAGTAGGAGGGGGATAGTGATGAATTCCACAGCGTGTGCTCTATGTTTGGCTGAGGAGGAGTCTTGTCAACATCTCTTCATGGAATGTAAACACGCACAAGGAGTGTGGAATAGGTGCTTTAGATGGATCGGTATTTTGTTTGTCCAACATAATGATATCGCGACCCATTTTGCAGGTTTCTCTCTGACTACCTGCAGCCAAAAACAAAATATGGTCTGGAGAGGGATGTGGACAACTATAGTACGGAGTCTGTGGGACCATAGAAATAATGTGGTGTTCAATGGAGGTGTAGTGGACGAAGAAGAGGTGTTCCATGAGGCTCAACTTAAATCGTGGTTGTGGTTAAAACACAAAGGAAATAATTTTTCTTACTCTTTTTCTGATTGGTTGTTGAACCCTTGGACTTGCATAAGTAGTTATAAGTAACTTTATGCAGGTTATTTTTTGGAAGATGATGCAAGAGGGAGTCCCGGGGGGTTTTCATTGTAATGGAGCAGGGACGAAGGCTGGATTAATGACAGGTTTATTAACTTTTGTGGTTTTAGATAGGCATAGCAGGGAAGAGAGGTCAGGGAGCTCCACAACTTTCCCACGCTAAGGGTACTCTGTAGTTTGACCGTGTTTTGGGTTGCTATGGAGTCTTGTGGTTTAGTCCTGGGATGGCATGGTTCCTAAGGTGAGAGGCATTGTGCTTGGTTGAGAGCAAGCACGGGACATATAGAAGCAGGTTTCGATGGGGCACCCTATGCTGGTGTGGGGTGACATTGGCACGATAGGAATAACAGTATGACTGAAGATGTTGTGCAGGTGCTGGCTGGAGATGGGGTGGTGATGCTGAAGTCATGTGCAAAGGTCTTCAAGTTGCCATGATGCCTCAATGACGCTCAATCATTGTTGTAGCTGTCTTGAGTAGTAGTGGAACATGTGTGCAGATTGGAGGCATAAATATGAAGGCGCCACGGTGTTAAGGTGAAACGAATTCTTATTTGTATGCTGGAGGAGTTTTTTGCTGTCCCTTAAAGTGTTGAAGAGAAGAATGCAGGGCAAGGCTGCCGTTTTCTGGTCCTTCTTCGTCTGGTTGGTGGCACTGTAACGCATGATGCACTTTTGGTGTGGTTAAGCTAGTGGGCTGTTGGGTTTTGGTGCCCAATAGTTGCTACGATGGGCTACTTGTTCTTTGGGTGTGATTAGGTAGGCTAAGCAACTTTACGCTTGCTCCTTCTTCGTCCTTTGGAGAAGTATTTTTATGGTAGTTGTATACGGGTTGGGGTACCCTTGAAGTATCCCATTAAATTTAATTCATTTTATTGCTGATCAAAAAAAAAAAATCATGGACAACTCAATGGAAATGCAAGTCTATTTAATCACAAGCCTAATGTGACGGTAGCAAAAGATGGTAAGGGAGATTTCAAAAGCATCAATGAAGCACTAAAGCGAGTTCATGAGAAAAAAAAAAGTCATTTGTGATCTACATCAAGGAGGGCATCTACTAAGAATATGTTGAAGTTACAAAGGAGATGACTCATGTGGTTTTCATTGGTGATGGTGGTAAAAAAACACGAATAACAAGCAACAAAAACTATATTGATGGAATCAACACTTATAGAACTGCGACTGTTGGTATGTCAACTTTCATGTTTACTCGTTTATGAAAATAAGATTAAAAAATTTATTTTTGACAGAATTCTCCATAAAGTTTTTTGAGTTCATATAAAGGTCATAGGCTACTTTTTCATAAACTTAAATTTACTTTTTCAATAGCCTTTTTCCTTCTTAACACTTTAAGGCCATATACTATTTACTATCAAACTTTTTTTTATTGGTTCGAAATAAACTAATTAATAAATGACATATCGTAAAATTCAGTGAAAAAATATTTTATAAGTAAAAATATAAAATAATTTGTAAAATTTAAGGAACTTTTGATGTTTGAATAAACTAATTGATTACATATCCATGTAGCTATTCAAGGAAATTACTTTGTGGCCATCAACATAGGATTTGAGAATTTTGTTGGACCTGAAAAGCATCAAGCAGTGGCATTGAGAGTCCAAGCAGACAAGACTATCTTCTATAATTGCTCAATGGATGGATATCAAGACACACTTTATGTACACATAATGCGTCAATTCTACAAGATTGCTCCATTTCAGGTACCATCGACTTTGTGTTCGGAAATGCACTTGCTGTTTTCCAAAATTGCACTTTTGTGATCCGAAAGCCATTGAAAAATCAACAATGCATTGTGACAGCACAAGGTAGAAAAGAGAAGTAACAACCATCTGGAATAGTAATCCGGGGGGGTCCATTGTGTCTGACCCTGAGTTTTATTTAGTAAGATTTGATAATAAAGCTTACATAGCTCGTCCATGGAAGAATGACTCCAGGATCATTATCATGGACACTTACATTGATGACTTGATTCATACTAATGGGTATTTTCCATGGTATGGATTAGAAGGCCCTTCTGGTATGGATACTTGCTTTTATGCAGAGTATCACAATAGTGGCATCGGTTCAAACAAATCCAAGTGTGTGAATTGGTCTGGGATTTGGAATCTCAATTCAAAAGATGCACATTGGTTCTCTCCTTCCAAGTTCTTTCATGGAACTGATTGGATTCAGGTTACTAGGATTCCTTGCTTCCTTAGCATCCCCACACACCATAAACACAAGAAGACGATACTTAACTGGTGATAAAAGAGAATAAATTCAAAAGAAAATCCTTAATTAATATATCATGTTTGGGATGGGGGAAATTTTGGTTGCACCCATGTACAAGGTTGGATTCCTTTCTCCACTTTTTTCTTGTCCTTATTATGTAAGCATGTCTTCTGCCAAATTCACACATGACTAGTTTTATAAATATTGTTTTTTTCTTGCTATATTTAATCATTCATTGAGTTTAATCTTCATTCATTTTTTCTTTTTTTAATCAAACATAAGTCACTTGTGAAATGACTTTAACTAACATCAATACTGCCAAATTTAATTTAATTAAATAATCTTAAATCACCACTTCAATCACATGACAAAAAAGATCAAAAGTTCTCCACTTATACAACAACTCAGTTTTATTTGAACCACTTAGAGGTTGGTAGCTATTGGCCTTGTAGATATGTTTTGATCATTGGTGCATTCCGTGATTTTCAGTACTCAAAAAATTTGGACACACTAAAAATTCGTAGATTTCTTCTTATTTATCTGTTCTCATGGTTTGTGAGAATATATTCACCATCCTTTTCTTTATCTTTCCCCTCAAAATATTATAGGCATCAAGACCGTTTGCGTACAAAATTGTTTACAAGATAATAAAGTAAGAGATATCGTTTGTGATGGAAAATTAGAAAATTAGTAAATCGTTTGCATACAATCACGTAAGAGATAGAAAGAGATAGAAAAAGTTAGAAAATTAGTTTGTAGATCAAAATATTTCCTTTTTATTAGATCATTGCATCAATCATTACTTGTTCTGCATAATTTTAGTACAGTTGGCTTTCATGTTTGGGTGAACATTGTTACAACAATTTACTTGTTGATTTGATATTTAACTTCGAATGCTTTGTTTTGTGTCAATTAGTTTTGATAGATTGTTTCTTATTTCCAACCATTTTCAAATGTATATATTGATGTCACTTAATTGGTGCGTGTGCTTTCGATTAATGAAGATAAGGATGCCACTGAGCTGGTTGCAAAATTACGGGCCTACCACCATTCAATGCAAACTAAAGCTGATAAGAAAATCAGAAACAACTTGGAGGTTGGACTAATTGAGCTTGCAATGAGAAAATTCAAAATTATTCATGTATGTATTTAATTACATATAATAGTTGTAGTAAAAAACTTCCATCTTATATAACTACCTAATCAAACTTTTGGTTATTTATTTCAGTTTGCCATCGAAACTGCTATTACTATCCTACAATTGATGACATCATCAGGCTTGTATTAAAGTGTATTGAATTTAGGAAGCATCTACTTCCCGGTTCTTACAAAAGGGAGGATTTTGTAAGTTGTGTTGGTGTGCATTTGAAGAGGGTATCTACATTTTATCTGCAATGCCCTCGTTCTTGAAGAGAAAATGTTATAATTGTTTTTATTAAAGTAGTGTTTATTGTATTTAACTATAACTAAGATTTTATCTTCCTACAACTTTAGACACACATTTTTGGTCATGCATTGGCGTGTTGCATTTTTGTACATCTGAGGCAGTGTTTGGTTTCTGGAATTTTGATGTTTTATCTGTAGTAATTAGTTTTTAACGTATGAATTAAATATGTGTGCAAATTGGATTACGATGCCATTTAATCTTTCATATTAAGAGGATACATAACTAATTCTAACATAATCAATTCAAACATATTGAGAGAATTGATCTACCTAACAATGTTTTATCGGATATTCATTTTATTTAGATCAAGATAATTTTATTTAGATAAAATTATCAAGGAAGTTTGTTGCTCCATATTTGGACTTCTCTTGCAGTTTGCTTCATGAACATAGCAGGTAATCTCCTATGTATATTATTTCCTCTGATCGGATTCGCTTTTAGATAAATTCACAAGAAAAATAACTCAGATTCGTCCTTTTTTCTGTTCCCAAATGTTAATAGTTCCTTAGTGCAGTAACATAACACTATCAATTTGCCATTTAAATACATTATTTTCTCAGTTGGTGTCTTCTGGTGACTTCAACTTGCACCAGATTTTGGCCTTAAAATTTATCGAAATTAAATTAAGATGAAACCAATGTAATTCATTAGACAATAGAAGTTGCAGACCCGTACATTTTGTATTTGAGGTTTCAAGAAATGCATGTAATAAAAACTAAAAAAGAGTTATTTTTCTTGGAATATTTAAATGTCAAATGCTTCTTTAGTCTCCTTTAAATGCTTAGAAGAGATATATGAATATTTTTCCAAAGTTTCATCATTTTGCACATCCCTTTTTAGTTGGTAATTATACACTTTATCCAGCTTGATCAATAGAGTTTGCTCGAAAGGTAAAAGAGATTTTTATTTTCTTTATTTGGCTTGAACTTCTTCTTCAGTTTGGATTGGTTCAGGTTGATTTGTAGGTATTTTCACATGTTCTTATACTAATTGTTTAAAAAATTCGTACAAGTAATGGGGGTTTCGAAACTGTCGAAAATAGCGGAGGGTTTCAAATCGTTGGGATTAGCAGGAGTTTTCAAACCGTCGGGAATAGCAGGATTTTCAAACCGTCGTGAATAACGGAGATTTTCAAACTGCCGAGAATAGCGGGGATTTTCAAATTATCGGAACTAGCGGGGGTTTTCAAAACTGTCGAAAAGTGATTATTTTTTAGGAGTTCATAAAAACCGCCAGTAATCACTTAACGACGCTGGATCTTTCAGGAGAAAAACAAATCATGGGTAATGTACTTAACGGGGGTTCAAACCGTCGGTAATGCTAAATATAACTTCCGTTAAAATAACTTTTTTGAGTACTTAGAAAAATGTTTTAATTTGTATTGTATGAATTGGTCACTTTGAATTGAGTGAATGAAGATAAATATTAAGAGAAAGAGTTTGAAGAAAAAGTTAAATAAAGAATAAACAATGAGTTTTTTTTATCTTCTAAAGAGTTTGATAATATTTAGAGTTTCAATCTCACTAATCAAATAAGAATCTAAAATATTTTCTGTAATTAAATAAGCAGAATGTAAATTAAGTTTAATTCCTAATGACTAATTTTTTAATAAAATATTGTCAATTTTACTTAATATTATTTGTCTTTTTCTTTTTCTAGACTAATTTCTTTGTTTGTTTTAAAATAACCTACAATATATATTTATAAAGGAAACTAAAATACTAAAAGTATAGTTTTATACAATTTAAAAAGAAACAGGTAGTGTCTGTTTTTTTTTTATTTTTAACGTTTTTGTTAAAAATATAAACTAAAATATAAACTAGAGTTATACTAAGCTATCATTTAAAACATCAGACAAGGGGAAAACCTAAGTCACGAGGGATCCATGCACGTGGTGTGTATAGTGCATATAGGCGCAACATGTGGGAATAATCCTTGGAGGCGCTAAGGCCCACTAGGGTTAGGATTTCCAAGGGAAGCTGCATGCATGGCACGTGAATACTTAGGGCACCCGCAGAAACAGATGGGCCATAGAGTAGGTGCACAAGTTGGTACCTAGGCGGTCACTCTGTTAATCGTTGCACTCCAGTTAAAGGAAGTTTTATGTGCCAGATACACTAAGATTATGTAAATAGCGATGCAAGGACGTTCCCCAAGGAACCTTAGACAAGGGTAACAACACAAAAAGGTAAACCCTAGTTTCAACCTATATAAAGGGTGTTAAGAACTCTATCAAGGTACACAGTTTCTAAGACTGAAACTACTTTATACACTTGGTGTTTCTTTGCCCTTATACTGACTTGAGCATCAGAGTGCAAACGACTGTCAATGTACCCCTTTGTCTTCGCAGGTGAGAAGTTTCTTGATCAAGGAGATAGAAGGACCAGGCTGTCGTCAGAGTCAACCGGCAGACACACTAAATAAATAATATTTATTTACTAAAGAATAACATATGGTTACCGAAGTTTGCCACAATGTAGTTTACCTGGAATACCTAAATATATGTTTTTTATTTGCAATAAAAATAATTAAATTTAAATTAAAAATAAAAAAAACCAGAAAATTTAAAATGTATCCGTTTTAGTGGATTTTGTTTTGTTTTGATTTTTTATTCGTTTTAATTGATTATGAGATGAGTTAACCCTTTAAAATTAATTATTAATATAAAACGTATCTAAACGTATAACGAATTTAATTTATCTCCTTCATTGGCATATATAAAATATTTTTGGACAAATATTCAATATAATCTGACCATTTTACCACGTTATTCTTCTTTAATAAATGCGAATACGGTAAGTTTATATTATATTTATGTATATTTTTTTGTTAACTATACATATAAATTAAACTTAGACATAAGAATGATTTGTAATTTATATATTCAACCTATTTCAATAAATTTTGTGCTATAAACTCTCTCTGACACAGAATATTAAATAAATATTTAATTAAGTTATTTATTTAAATATTTGTTTTATCATGCTATAAATATAACACATTAATGCTGTCAAAAAAGCAAGATACAACATATTAATTAATCACATTCAGAGGACCTAATTAATTAATACTTTAATATTTTTACATTCATAAAATTCAAATTCAACACTTACCTAAAAAAACTATACCTAATTTCACTCAGATTAATTATAATGTTGGTTATATAAATATGTCCTATAAAAAATTAAAATTATTTTAAGAATATAAAGTACAGATAAATTAATTAAGAATAAAAAATTCAGAAAACAATTTTATGCTTAAATATTTTTAATATTTGCTCAGATTTCATGCAGTAACCCATGAGACTAGTAAAAAGAATTCTTCAAGCCATTTCATGCATTTGAAAATTACATAAATATTTTTGTTTAAAATCTAAAATATAAATTACATATCTTAAGTTATGTATAAAATATTTTCAGGCTAAATAAGGCGAGAGATTACTGAAATGTTACTAATTGCATGTTGAAATTTTTTGGAATTTTAATTTAGTTTCTAAAAAATATGAATAAAGTCATGAACTATTTTTTTGTATGAATAGAATATGAATAAATTTATATATATTATGTCAAAAACTTTAAAGAGAATTATTTTATTTACAAAAAGAGTATATAGTATTTTCATAAATGAAAACATTGAATAAATGAACTAACAGTAGAAAAAATGTGCAATTATGTGAGATTTATAAATAAAATATTTGATTTAAATGTGTTAAATAGTTTGTTGTAAAAAAAGTAGTTATTTATTTAAAAATAAAAATAATCCGTCAAAGGGGGGGAAATTGTTGGTTGCAGAGCGTCAATGGCAGAGTCTTGCCCCTGAGAGGAAAGAGAAGGGTGTGTTGACTGAGCTTAGTCGGCAAAAGCCGTCGTGTTAGGGAGATATTAATATTTCATTTCTCTTTAATTTATGAGATTATGAATACGCGTTGAACTTTCACTCTTACCCAAACCCAACACTTTCTTTCATCTTAAGCTTTTCACCAACCATTCCATTCTTACCCTTAACCCCATTCTAAAGATCCACTCAAGTTTTTATTTTTTCTCTTTCCCACTATTTTCTTTATTAATCACTTCTACCAGTGTTAGGATCATCACCACCCTCTTTTTTTGAATGTTGACAATTGTTGGCGCAGTGTTAGTGGAGGGTTCTGAATTGCGTCTTTGATTGGAATCTCTGACTCTGCAATTGGGTCAGTTTGAAAGTTTCAAAAGAGGGCAGAGAAAGCGTGGTTTTATTCCATTTTTATTTTTTATTTTTAAGGGTTCAAGGAGGGGAAATCCCCAGCTTTGTTTTTTTTTTTTGAAGGAGGACAACAGATTCATGCATGAGTATTAGTTGGTGACTTGCATGATGAAGTTGTAGGTGGAAGATTGCGATCGTGGTTCTTGATTGCAGGATAATAATAATAATAATAATATTGTATAGTTGATTAATAGCTTCGTGGTGCAACATGGGGTGCATAGCTTCCAAGAGTGCTGCTGTTGATGACAGCAGGGAGGGTGTGGCAAGGGAATTGACTTCATCTAGCAGAAGGGCATCTGAGATGAAGGTTTCTGCATTGAGTTCCAAGAAAAGGGTCGATGGAGTTTGGGGGAAAGATAAGGTTTTAGATGGTGCTGATATGAAAGTGTCATTAATTGGCAAGGAATCTGTTGGTTCGATGCGGTTGTTTGATTCTCAGAATGGGAAGAAGAAAAAGGAGAAACCTGAATCGGCTGCTCTTGATCATCCCGGTCTTGGAAGGGTTCCTAAGGGTTTAGAAGGAGAGCAAGTTGCAGCAGGTTGGCCAACTTGGCTTTCTTCTGTTGCTGGTGAAGCTATCCAAGGGTGGATACCACGAAGGGCAGATACTTTTGAGAGGTTTGGTAAAGTAAGTTTTAATTTGGCTGCTTACTCTGTGATTGCATTACTGTTCAACTGTCGTGTTGTTCACCAATTGTTATAATCATCATGTGAATGCACTTGTCAAAAGTTTCAAAACATTGCATGCCTAAGAAATTAATCTTTTCTCTGACCTGTGCAGCGTGGATGCGAGGGAAATGGAAAAACGTTGTCGCCTAATTTTTGAATTTCAGAGTATAATATTTTTTGTTAAAGAGTATTTCAGAAACCTGTGCGCTTGTTTGTGTTTGAAGCTTAGATTTTGCTGTGTTTTGTGTAATCCCTATGAGTTCAGGATTATTTTCATTATTAAAGTTTTTGTCAAAAATAGGGAATGAAAAATGTGAGTTAGGGGGATTAATTGTCTTTTTGGTGAGATTAAACTTATTTTTGTGGGACAAAGAAATAGTATTCTCTTCTATTCTTAATGGTTAGTGTTGTTTTTTCTTTTCACTTATTAAACGACTCGTGCGATGGCATTCTACCATGCAGATTGGCCAAGGAACCTACAGTTCTGTGTACAAGGCACGTGATTTGACTCACCAAAAGATCGTTGCATTGAAGAGGGTACGCTTTGATAATTTTGACGCTGAGAGTGTCAAGTTTATGGCAAGGGAAATCCTTGTTCTGCGTAGGCTTGACCATCCAAATATAATAAAGTTGGAAGGATTGATAACGTCGCAGACATCTCGCAGCCTGTACCTTGTTTTTGAATACATGGAACATGATCTTACAGGACTTGCATCAAGTCCTAGCATTAAGTTTTCTGAACCACAGGTAGTGATGCTATATCTTTTTATTCTTGCAGTCTTCTGTTTTACATGGACTCAAGATTCCTCTAGTTAAGCGTAATAAAACCATTCATGGGCCTTCACATAACTTGAGCTTTTGACGTATTTGACATGGTATCAAAGCTTTATGAACAAAGTTGCGGGAATTTGATCTTTGCTGCCCAGATTCTTCTAAAATGAAAAGTTGAATTTCAGCACATGGAAGAATTGTGCCTGTGCATTGTCTGTAATTCAAACATGTTAGAGATGTAATAAAACTAGTAATGAGCTTTTGCCTAACAGCTTAAGCTTTTGAGATAATTGGTCATTGACACTTCTGTATACTGATGTCAGATTTAATAGTGGGATGGGAAGCATTTAGCTATTTGAATTCAACCGTTTTTGCTCTCCACTATGCTTAGTTGTCTAAAATTCTAAGTGACTTTTCTTATATGTCAGGTTAAGTGTTACATGCAGCAGCTTCTCAGTGGATTGAATCATTGTCATAGTCGAGGTGTCCTCCACCGTGACATAAAGGGCTCAAATCTTCTCATTGACAATAATGGCACCTTAAAGATTGCAGATTTTGGTTTGGCAAATTTTATTGACCCCCATCACAAGGTTCCATTGACCAGCCGTGTAGTAACTTTGTGGTATAGACCACCAGAACTCTTACTCGGAGCATCTAATTACGGAGTTGCAGTAGATTTGTGGAGCACTGGTTGCATACTGGGGGAATTATATTGTGGCAGGCCTATTTTGCCTGGAAAAACAGAGGTACGCTGCTTCATAATCTAGTTTCATCATTTACTCATCATAAATACGTTCACTGTTACTTTCAAGTGGTCTCTTCACTGATGTGCATAGTTTCAATTTCTAGAGCAATATAGTCAATTCTCAAATTGATATTATACAGTAACAGAGTTAGGTGCCTGAAGTTTGATTTCTGTTCATTGTAGGTTGAGCAATTGCATAGGATTTTTAAACTTTGTGGCTCACCATCTGAGGACTATTGGCGTAAGCTGCGGTCACCACATTCAACAGTATTCAGGCCTCCCCACCATTATAGACGTTGTATTGCTGAAACATTTAAAGACTATCCATCTGCTGTCACAAGGCTCATCGAGTCCCTACTTGCTTTAGATCCCACACTTCGAGGAACAGCGGCTACAGCCCTGAAGAGTGAGGTGAGTCATTTATGTTTACAATATGTGAAGTACTTATGCAATGTACTCGATGTGTGAGATTTGAGTACCAATTTCTGAGTTTGATGTGTGTGCTTGTGATTATTAAGCACTCTTGCTGATTCCTGCCTTGGAGTACCTTATTGAGTGGAAAAAATAATCAAATATCTTATACAATGTTGTTATTCAATATATTGAAGGAACTCGTTTCCTTTCTAAACTTCTATGTGGCCCTTGATTCTCCATTTTGATATTTACCCCCTTCATTGACAGTTCTTTTCAACGGAACCCCTTCCTTGCGATCCATCTAGTTTACCAAAATATCCTCCCTGCAAAGAGATTGACACTAAATTGTGGGAAGAAGCAACAAGGTACCTGCTGTAGGATTATAATTTTTTATGTAAAAATGATGTTGAGGCAGAGACAATTTGATTTGTTTTCAATACTAATATTTTCTGACGTGATTTTAACTTTTCTCACATAATGAAATTGATTTTGTATAGATTGTTGAAATCTTTGAAATAGAGCATATATTTAATTCCTAAAGCTTTGCAGTAATGTAACTGCAAAGATATTTTTCATGATTCATTTTGAATTTGCTTTCTGTTCCATTGGATTAATCCATTTGTGGTAGATGGAAACCTTGTTACCTGAGACTGTTGCTGACAAGTATAAATTTTTGTTTATCATCTTAGGCAAGGAGCTGATGGGAGAAAGGAGAAGAAAAATGGACCAAGAGTTCGACAAGAGAAAGAACCTCAGACATTTATTTTATCCAAAGACAATGAGGGCCCTCACATATCAATGCAGGTAATAGAATCAAGATTAAGGCCTCAGTTTCTCCTTATTCATCTTCATAGTTGTAGTAATCAATTAATATGACCTACATACATCTGTTTGATACCTTTGGGCATAGTGTTATACCAAATAGTCTGCATCTAATACCCTTGAAATAGGGGGACAAGAAAAAGAAAAATCTGGAAGATTTGTACATCTTTTGATTCAACTTATCGAACAGTTTGTTAATTTTTGTTCTGTAAAGGTTCATTGGTTTGATTTTTATCTGAGTATCACCTGCAGACTTGCCCCTGCTAAATATGATGATTTTAGAAGTTCAGCTGACTTTTGAGTCAAATGTGCTCATCATGTTTAAGAATTAGGTACAGAGGAGAATACAATAAAGAAATTGTGTATTAGAATTTTGTTAGACCTGATATCAAAAACAGCAAGAAAGATTGAATTTCATCGACTGAACATGGGGAAATCCCTCTAGAAAGCACTACACTGTTCCAGATCCCTCTAGCATTTACCAAAAGTCCCTAACTGGCAGAACTTTGAGTGCCTTCACCTCTCAATGCCCAAATGTCCCTCTAGTTTCAGTAGTTTAACTGCTTCTTTGCTTACCATAATCGAGATTCCTTTTATATTTGGGCAATTGAACGTGCCAATAGAAAAAATGTCTCGTCTAGTGCTCTGCAATCTGTCTCTTTTTCATCTCAGTAAATCATAATTGTATTTGATGCAGCAAGGGCAACGCCTCCCAAACTCAAGGAGCCAGAACGAATTCTTCAACCCTCACAGGGAACCTGTTTCTGGACATTTGGTTTTTCCACAGAAACCATCAGAGGATTATAAAGCAACAGTAAATTATTTCTCGGGGCCTCTTTATCAGAGGCCTATGCATTCAGGTCCATTGGTTCCAGGCAATGGCTGGGAAATGGCTGGAAAGGAAGGTGGTGAGCAGCCTCATGTTTCAAACAAAGTCAACCTACCAAAACTATCTGGAGTGGCATCTAGGACTTCATTGTCTGGAGACAAAAAGGAAAACCATGTTTCTTCGAGGCCCCAAGAAGCAATTCAAGCACAAAGATCTTTGGAGTCAACTAATGTTGGATCAGATTCAAGAAGAAGGCATGATAAAAAACGCCATTCTCACAGAATTGATCCCAGGCAAATCGAAAACGCCAAAGTCTCAACTCAAACACAAATTCTGGTTAGTTTTGTACTATTGTTTCCTTCCAAATGTTCATTACTATTCTCTATGAACTCAAATACAAGCGAAAAATCTTCATAGTGGACTTACATATAAACAAATTTCAGTTTTCTAAATCCTATTTAATGCTTCTGTTTCAAAAAAGCTTTTATCTTTAAACCTAACCATCATTCTGAATAAATATAACTGATGATAATTTAGGAAAGAGTACCTTTTCATTATCTAAAAACAAGTAAACTTAACTATCATTCTTAATCAATGTGAAAGTTGTTAATCTTGTTTGTAATTGAGTCCGCATGTAGAACTTGTCGGTAACGGCTTTGCTAGCAATCAACGATGAAAACAACTTGGTTTTTGTGTCCCCATTTTTCCACATTTTGTATGCATTTGTCATTTATCTTGTGTTTTTGCTTGTTACTGATTCTGGTACCTATTTCAGGAGGGGCATGGACCCATGGGAAACAATATCGGCCACCTCTCTGGTCCATTACTGGTTTCATCAAACAATATGGATCAGATGCTCAAAGAGCGTGATCGAAAGATCCAAGAATATTCGAGACGAGCACGAATGTACAAGTCAGGTGAGATAGCTCGTGCAAACCAAAATTAGGATGATTCTTAGTCAATTACACATAATTATTTTTTCTTGTTACACAGCTAGATATATTTTAAATCACAACAAAATTTATATCAAAATTATAGAAAGAGAAGGGAAGGAGTGTGTTCACTGTTCATTACTCTTCTCTTGTAAATTACAGATAAAGTGTAAATTGAGGCTTTTATAATAAGAATTTGATGTTCTTTCCATTCATGTTCTAATCCTTTTATATATGCAATCCAATTTTTCAAATTGTATTACTAAATCTCCAAGTCATATTAGCTCCAACATTATTTCATCCAAAAGTGGAAGGAGAAAGATATATAGAGAAAGGTATAAAGAAAGTGAAAAAGAAAAAGGAAAAGGAAACACATAAGATTGAAAATTGGAGTAAAATTGTTGATGATACAAAATTTGATAGAAAAATTAATAACACCTAATATTAAAGAAAATACACAAATATATTAGTTGTTTGAATTTTCTCTATTGCAAATTGTTATCTCTAGTGTGCACTTAAAGGATGTTTTGGGGTCAAGGTGATACTGTCAACTTAAACAAGATAAAGGAAACAAATGAGTTACTTTAAGTTTATGAGAAAAGATAATCTAAAACATGAATATTTATTTTAAATTCAATATTTTTTTATTGAATTAAGCGATGGATCTACTATCAAAATTTAAGGACTAAAACTATAATAAATAAATAAATAAATAAATAAAATGGTAATCACAAATTAGAATGAGAATTGCAAATTAAGCAAGATTCTAAATAAAAATCGAAATTGAGATATTATTGTATTAAACATAATTGGTTTATTAAAGAAAATACACAAATTTGTTTCAATTTTTCCTTCTATAAAGTGGTTATCTAGTGTGCACTTAAAGAGTGTTTTAGGGGTGAAGGTTACTAACTTAAAATAAATAAAGTAAACAAATGAGTTAGTTTAAGTTTTTAAGTAAAAATAATCTTAAAAAATCTTTAAATATAAATTGTTTAAACTCTTTATGTTCATCCTCGGAATTAAACTATTTTAACATAAATTAAACTTAAACTAATTTTTAAAATCAAATTTAAAATTAAATTATTCTATAAATATTTTATATGTTTATCTTAAAACAATTTTTTTATTAGTCTTTGTTATATGAATGAGTGTCAAAATTGGGTTTCTAATGTTAGATGAATGAGTATTAAATTGGAATGCTAATGTTAGATTAATGAGTGCCAAAATAAAATGTGAATGGAAAACATGAAAAAAAAAGTGTAACGTCCCTTTCTTAACAACCACATTACCTATCAAACATTTCAACATCACACCTATCCACCCAGATCACACACATCCACACAAGATATATGTATACATTTTTTCTTTAAAAAAAATAATCAAAACACAACTTCCTTTTTCATAGAAAATTAATATATATATATACATGTATTTTTAAGAAAAGAAAATAATAATTATAAAATATATTCATTTTCTCTATTCTCAGTTCGATCTCTATTGAGAATGTTCTTCTACAACATTATTTGCTCACATGACAATGACAATTGATAAACAACACAATCACACAAAATAGGATAAGCGAGTTTTAAAAACTTTTATACAAGTATATATTAAATCATACATACAAATTATATTGAGGTTTTATTCATATACTTTAATGAATATAATCTTAATTATTAATTGAATCAACATCATAACCAAGTGTATAACTATAAGTACACTGACTACATCTCATGTTAGAATACTATGTAATTAGACCCAAAGATATGCATTTGTCCCACTACCTTCACTAAGTTGTCACCACAACAAAACTACATAATAAGAACATCTTTGTATTCATGTGACAGGGTAAATCCCTATAACCTATCAAACATAATTATTTTCACACTTTAGACTAAGTCATATGAACCTACTTCTATTCTCACCACTTGATATTTTCCTCTATGAGATTTCAATATCAGTAAAGTCAAGATATCTCCTTTACAAATTCTCAATTTAATGCATCACCTACATCTGAATATAGTAGTCCCTTCTTAGAAATGACTATGTTTTCAACATATATAAGTTATATCACAACCATATATGTATAATTAATCCCAACTCAATTACTAATACTATCATCCATTCACCATTTATCACATTTCATAACATTCAACCCAATATATTGATAAAAAAAAATGTAATAATATGATGAAAGATAAACCAATTTTAGAATTTAGAAACATTTAAAAACATGTTTTTCAAAGTTTAGAAAACACTTTATCGTTTAGTCAATACTTTGGTAGCCCAACAAATTAAGCACATGTTATAATTCGTCCAACCACCATTTACTCGCTCAGCTAAAGGCATAAGCTTGCCCACCAAATTTTAGTCCTCTAGCGAAAACTATGTTCTCCCAACAACTATAGTATTTTCCCAACGACTATACCACTAGAAGTTTTCGTAAAAACAACTCATTTGGTGAGAATTTACTTGCCCAACAACCAAAATTATCAGATTTTCAATTAATTGAATTTCGTCAAACAACCAAATCATTGAGAGTTTTTATTTAAACAACTCAGTCAAATTAATTTGACTCGCCTAATGACCAAAGTTATTGGGTTTTCTATTAATTAAATTTTTCCCAGCAAGAGTTTTGCTCGCCCAATGACTCTACATAATTCAAAATTTTGCAGAGTATAACGAGATCCAATTAGTTCAAACTGAGTTTTTTCTTCATTTCTTACATGGAAAATTTTGTTCCAAAATAAAAACTTGAACCAATTTGACTTAATTTTAAATATTCCATCTTTTGACTACTAAAATATACAACATAACTCATTTAAAATCTATTCACTCAAACAATACAAATTTTATGTCAAACACTTTCAACTCTCATCTCAAGCATATCATACATAAATAACCAAATTGTCCACAAAAAAAACATTTTACATATTACACCATGAATATCTTCACCATATAACCAAACATTCATCTCAAGATTCAAAAAATTTAAATATATTCAAACAACACACAATCCCCGTATAAAATCAAATATTTTTTACCACATCACCTTCACATCTAGATCATTTATCCTAAAGTACCATTAAAAAAAACATAACTATCTTTCCTTATCTATTAATTTTTTTTACTCAAGTTTAAGCTCCCAAATTCTTTATGCTCATATCAAAGCTAAATTTATATATAAAAGACTCTAATCAACAATTTAAACATACCCTCATACTCTTTGAGTAATAGAGATTCATCTTTGTCCCATAAATCACACACACAAACACCACAATCTGGACATTCAACCAAATTCAAAAACTAACTTAAGAAAAAAAGGGTAAGGAGAAATTTACTCAAAAACGACATTTGATCGGACAAAAGTGTATACTCTCCACCATGATCACTAAGGTGAGTTTTGATATGAAAAAAAAAATGAACAAATTCTTCAAGATTTTAGAGAGAAATCAAAGAAGAAGTATTTTAGAAAGATACTGGTTTTTGTAAAATGAAATTTAAATAATATATATTTTTCTATTTATAATATTTTCAACTTAAATAGTAAAATATTCATACTTCGTTTCAGTAAAATCATCTACTTTCGAATGTGTTAATTGGGTTCTTAAAAAACTAGTGACTAATTTTGATGTAGTGACTGAATGCAACTAGGTAGAAAAAATGGTAAACTTTTTAGTAATAAGTTAACAGCACCAAATTTGTTTTAATTTATTTTAGTTTTATGTGTATAAATTTTTTAGTAATTAGTATGTGGGTGAATCGATATGAAAAAGTTAGACAAAGTTTGTCTATTAGAATTATTTTTAATTAAAACTAAAATTTATTTCAC
>Ga0123341_1000968_pt1 | contig 20235 bp, 11 predicted proteins | sample Turbeapinknodule_FD_89959 | JGI IMG/M metagenome (GOLD analysis project Ga0123341, IMG submission 89959) | Root nodule microbial communities of legume samples collected from Mexico - Turtle bean Mexico pink nodule | ecosystem: Host-associated > Plants > Roots > Nodule | place: Mexico: Nepantla...
AATAATAGATTAACATGAACACACCAACATAAAAAAAAATCAATCATTCAAACCTTTTATATTAATTAAAGTATTGATATAGTAATTTGTATGTCCATTTCTTTCTAAATATAAAGAAATGATGTTTTATATGATAATATGGTCATAACTAATATAGAAAATTATATTTTAAATTGTTAGCTTTATTTATTTTCTTTCCTGCTAAAAAAATCGTGCTTATTTATATAATTTTAAAGAGACTTGTTATACAAGATTAAACATATAAATATTTGATATATATGTATACATAAAGTTCAAGACAATTCTCTTTAAGACATAATTAAATATTAAACAAAAAATGTATTTTACAAAAATTTTAATTTTTTATTTTATTTTGAAGAATGAACTCTTTTGTTAAATTCAACTTTCTTTAAAGAAGGTAGCAAATTAATGTTTCCTTGAAGAATATAGCAAATTAATGTGATATCATTGATATTTTTACTTTATAATATTTTTTTATGGATAAAAAATAAATAAAAAGGAAATACTTAGAATGCTCAAACCCGTATACCTTTATAATAATAGTATATTAAAGAAAAGAGAGAGAAAAAGGTTTAATAATATAAGAATGTGAATTTATAAACATATGAAACTAAATTGCATCCACCATTCATGTTGAAATGTTTTACCTACTATCACATCTAAAATATATAATAAAATATGCATACGAGGCTTATATTTATTTTCTTTCTCTCATATTTTATATAAATAGTTTTGTCTCATATACTAAGAAGGCCGTTTCTTCCTGCACCCCTACATTTTTCTTCTTGCATCTTCATAATGTTATGCAAAGACCAAACTATTCTATTATTTTTCAAAAACCCTAAAATGCACTTTAACGGTATTTTTTTTTTTTTCATTCCAGATTATGGAATCCAGAAATTTTTTGAATTGACACTTCCCATAAAATTTTGGATTCATCAATTCATAATTCAAAAATATGCATTTCACATTAAAAAATCATCATTCAAAAAAAGCATTTCGGATTCACTAATCCGTAACAGAAATATGCATTCCAGATTAAGAAATTCATAATTAAAAAAAAATCATTATGGATCCATCAATCCGTAATAGAATTAGGCTTTTGGATTAAGCAATCCAAAAATCAATAATTTATGCAAAATTTGCTTTTGGAACACCCCCTCATCCGGAAAAAAAATGATTCAGTTCCGGATTGATGAATCCGTAGTACACTCCCAGATCCTGATTTCCAGTAACCACGGTGTTCTTTTTCAAATAAAAAGTCAAAGCCAATTTCGGGATTTAGAAAATTGTAGGGGTGCAGGAAGAAAAATGTAGCGTGCAGGAAAAAGTACTATGATTTTTTTTTAAAAAAGTGGGTCCAATTCACAATAGTTTCAACACACGCCATAAAAATAAAGGGGCTTTTGCTTTCTGAACCCCATAATTACTAACTATACCTGAATACCAAGAGGAGAAACACTAAAATATCCTTCATCGTTGCACATTTTGCCGCTGCCGCCATCATCTACACCTTCATTTTTCATCTTTGTTGCACTCTTATGAGAGAAACAGAATTGTTTCGGAAAACTCGTTTTGGAAATTATGTTATGAAAAGTTTTATTTCAGTTTTGAAACACATCTTATATATTGTTGAAAATTTATTCAGGAAAGTTTGTTCTAAAAATTATATTTTAAAAAACTTCTTCTACATTGTATTTTATATATTTTGAAAAACTTATGGTAAAAGATCTCCGGATCATGTAATCCAAAAGTTACATTTATAAAAGATAAAAGGCTCATTTTAAAGTTATGGAGGTGAAGTTAGAAATTATGGAGGTTCTTGTTATTGGGCAACAAATTCTCAAGCCCAGATAAAGAAATACTACAAGTGAGAGAGAAAGTTGGTAACAAATGTGAGAGTTTTTCTTTGCGCACCCCTTAAAATTTTGGTCACCTCTATTTATTTTAAAATAAGTTTTCCATAAACATATTTTTTACATTATGAAAAGTTCATTCCAAAATGAATGAGGCACTAAAAGTTTATAGCATATAAAAAGAAAACCTTAAACTTGACATTCATTTGAGTTCCAAATCAAATATAACCTAGATTAGTTTCTTGCCAACTTTTTATAATGAATTATGAAATAAAAAACTTCATAGATATTATAAACTCATTCATCAATCTTAACACTGCCAACAACTGTTTGAAGTTAGTTGATCTAGGATACAATGAAATCTTTGTATCGGTTGACATACTTTTATATCTTTGCGCTTCTGCAAAAGACTCAGCTCCAACATCAAGAATCATGTCCTCCAATTGATCATCATCATCTTCACCATATACTACATCATACATGGTGCAACCCACATATTGTTCGGATATGGAAACACTTGGTAAATTTAATAATTCATCATGCCATGTCCAAGTTGTATAAGATCGAAGAAACCCATCACGTAAAAGGTGCTCCCTGATTTTGTTAACATCCAGTCTCCTTCCGTTCAAACAACTAACGCATAGATGACCACTATTATTAGCATTATGTTGCGCAAATTGTATAAATTCTTCTACTCCTCTTTCATACTCATCACTTATGCGAACAGAGTTAATCCAATTTCGATCCGTTATGTTCCGTAATGGTCATTTAGGTGCTCACTAATGAGCGTGAAATCTCATTTAGGTGCTCACTATTTATTTCTAAACCGATCACATCAAGAGTTTTATACAACTCTTGGAGTTGTCAAACCATAATTTTCCTTCCTTGTTAGCTTCCTCAATTTTGCAACTACTCAACACCGCCCATGAGCAAAAGTTCTTCACCTTTACGCTATCAAATATGTTGGCTAATCTGGCGAAGAAGACAAAGGATAGTGATGAGAGATATCTACTAAAATCATCGAAATTGAATGATTTACAAACCCTTTATGCACTTAGCCAATGTACGCAGGATTTGTCTAGTGATGATTATAGGAGCTGTTTGGAAGATATAATTAGAAATATCCCTTGGTATCTCTTGTAAAGCATGGGGGAAAGTGTTTTGTATTCGAGTTGCAATCTCAAATTTGAATTGTTCCAATTTTTCTAGGTTACTGACCAACCTTAACGGCCAATGTTCGGTGATCCTTCTCCATCATCCCATAATGGTAAAGGCTACAACTCAATGTTTTTTTTCTAATGTTTTATTAATCATGACCAGGCTACATTATAACATCTTTTTTATTTTTATCAGCAACATTATAACATCTTTAACACAAAATCTTAAAAAATTGAAATTGTAGGTATTATTTATTATAGCGTTGATATGTTAATAGTCCTATCTCAAAAATTAGGGTGTGGGTATTATTTATTAGAGTGTTGATAAGTTGACAATTTTATTTTAAAAAATTAAGTTGAGTATTGTCTATTAGAATGTTAATATGTTCACATGATCCTAGAGCCAGTGAGGACATCCATGACTTCCTATAATATTTTTTTGATCGCACGGGGCGATAATGTTTTTCTAGTCGCGCAGGGCGATAATAATTCTGATTTCACAGGATGATAATAATTTTGCTCGCATGGGGAGATAATAATTCTAATCACATAGGGTGATAATATTTTTCTAGTCAAGCGGGGCGATAATAATTTACTCTAGTCGTGCGAGGTGATAATAATTCTGATCGCACAAGGCGATAATATTTCTGATTGCACTGGGCGATAATAATTCTAATCGCAAGTGGCGATAATAATTCTGATCGCACGGAGCAAGAATAATTATGGTCGCACAGAACCATTTATTATATATATATATATATATATATATATATATTTCAAAACCCATTACATCAAAAGTTGTATACAACTCTTGGAGTTCGGGATACTTAGTTGCTCTTAGATATCATGAAGTAAAGGATGGTGTGGTGAAGGAGAGGGAGATGCAGGTGTCTTGCCATCGAGTCAATCAAATGGCCAATGAAGAAGAAGTGAAGAGTAATGGTCTTATGAGGGGCTGAGTAGCTTTGTTAGCAGAGGAACTGTCTATGCAAGGTCTGACAAGGAAGAAGATCTGGAGGAAGGGTTGTCCTTATAGCTTATGTTGATTGAGTCAGGTCTGGAGCAAACGTAGCCTTGTGTATTGTGGCCATATGGAAGGTGAGTGCCTTGATTCTAAAGTGAATTGAAGCCAAATGAATGTCAACATCAAGAGGGAGGTTTCTAACTTTTGGTAGGTTTTGGTGTCTTAAAAGTAGCAGATTGTAAGTTTTTATATAGTTTTTCCGAGGCAGGGTGCTTGTTGGTGTATTATGCAGCAAACAACATTTTTCTTTTGCTTTTAGGGTGTCTCAATTGTTTGAAGAACTCTTAATCTAGTATTTGGTTTGTGTAAAAGGGTTAGGATACCCCTATTGTATCCCTTTTAATTTAATTTCATTATTTGCTGATAAAAAAAAAAAAAAAAGCTCTTGGAGTTGTCAAACCATCATTTTCCTTCCTTATTAGCTTCCTCAGATTTGCAAATACTCAGGCACAACACATTTCTGACCCTACCTATCTATACCAGACTTACTCCCGGGGCAACACTACAGATGGCAACACCTTCCAATCCAATCTCAAGTTCGTACTCTCCTCCTTATCAAATAACTCCACCGACAACAACAGATTCTACAACAACACAGTCCCTCGATAAAACTCCTCGGAATCTGTCTTTGGAATTCTCAGCTTTGTCAATAATGTATCCAAAATGCAAACTGCCAATTATCTTCAGATTTCCTGTTGGCGAAGCAATCTATGATTTGGTACCGTTTGTTATTCCAACACCTCGTTCTTCTCTACTGTGTCCATCGGACCTAGGCTGACCGTGATCAACACTGTTAATATCTCAAACCCGGAAAGTTTCATACATTTATTTTTTCAGGTCATGAACGAAATTGCAAATGTTATTGTTGCTACATTTGATAAAAAAGTTTGCAACAACGGAAACAAATATTAATGGACTTCAAAGAGTTTATTGTCTTGCTCAGTGTACTACGGACCTGTCACCCAGTGATTGCAGAAGGTGTCTCCAGCACCGCCCCTGAGCTAAAGTTCTTCACCGTTACACTATCAAATATGTTGGCTAATCTCCTCGCACAGGACGATAATAATTCTGATCGCACAGGCTGATAATAATTCTGATCGCACGGGGCGATAATAATACTAATCGCACGAGGTGATAATATTTTTCTAATCGCACAGGGGGATAATATTTTTCTGATCGCATGTGCCAAGGTGTGGAGAATATTGAGAATGGGCTCTTCATGTGCCAAGGTGGTCTCCCATCTCGGTGGTCTCCCATCTCGGCTCTATGAAAAATGTGTCCTCAATGCAACCCACTTAATATCCTCAAAGTGCAATTCGTTTCAAGAGACTATAATTTGGTACAACCACTGCATGCTTCACTATTCCAATCGCTATTTCTTCTCCCAAGTGCAAAAAAGTCCATCTTTTCACATGTTGAACGCCATCGTTGTCTCCAGCACCACCCCTGAGCAAAAGTTCTTCACCTTTACACTATCAAAGATGTTGGCTAATCTGGTGAAGGAGACAAAGGATAGTGATGAGAGATATCTGATAAAATCGTCGAAATTGAATTTTTTACAAACCCTTTATGCACTTAGCCAATGTACGCAAGATTTGTTTAGTGATGATTGTAAGAGCTTTGTGGAAGATATAATTGGAAATATCCCTTGGTCTCTCTTGGGAAGCATGAGGGAAAGAGTTTTGTATCCCAGTTGCAATATAAAATTTGAATTGTTCCAATTTTTCTGGGTTCCTGACAAACCTCAACGGCCAACGTCCAATGATCCTTCTCCAGCATCCCATAATAGTAAATGCTACAACTCAATATTTTTTTCTAATGTATTTTAATCATGACTAGGCTACATTATACCATCCTTTTTTTGTTATGAGTAACATTATAACATCTTTAACACAAAATCTTAAAAAATTGAAATTGTAGGTATTATTTATTAAAGTGTTGATACTCTTATCTTAAAAAATTGTGTTGTGAGTATTATTTATTAGAGTCTTGATATGTTGACAATTTTATTTTAAAAAATTAAGTTGTGGGTAATATTTATCAGAATGTTAATATTTTAACATGATCCTAGAGCCAGTGAGGACATCCATGGCTAGTTGTAATATTTTTTTGATCGCATGGGGTGATAATGTTTTTATTGGTCCCGCAGGGTGATAATAATTATGATCGCACGGGATGATATATTTTTGCTCGCACAGTGCGATAACAATTATAATCGCATGGGGCGATAATAATTCTGATCACATAGGGCGATAATATTTTTTGGTCACGCGGGGTGATCATAATTTATTCTGGTCGCACGAAGTGATAGTAATTCTGATTGCACAGGGCGATAATATTTCTGATTGCACTAGGCGATAATAATTTTGATTGCATGTGGCGATAATAATTCCAATCGCACGAAGTGATAATATTTCCAATAGCACGGAGCGAGAATAATTTTGGTCGCACAAAACCATTTATTATATATATTTATTTCTAAACATATCACATCAAGAGTTGTATACAACTCTTGGAGTTGTCAAACCATCATTGTCCTTCCTTTTTAGCTTCCTTAATTTTGCAACTACTCTGGCACAACACATTTCTGACCTTATCTATCTATACCAGAGTTGCTCCCAAGGCAACACTATAGATGACAACACCTTCCAATCCAATCTCAAGACCCTACTCTCGTCCTTATCAAATAACGCCAACGACATCAACTGATTCTACAACAACACAGTCCCTCGATAAAACGAACTTTATATTTGGACTTTTCATGTGTAGGGGTGACGTTCCTTCTCAGCTTTGTTAACAACTAGTGCTAGTAACCCGTGCATCGCACAGGAAAGAAATATAGGGTATAATTATTTATGAAATATTATTACCATATTAATAAATAAATAAATAATTGTAATTTATGCAGGATTTAAAAACAGTTCTGACTCCCAAATATATTACAATAAACTTTCAATCAAATTATTTTCATAATGATAACCCAAAAGTGTTGCCATGTATGTTCATCATCTACCTCAAAAATAATTTTATCCTTCTCCTGAAGTGAGTGTTCCCTACAAAAGGCAGAGGAAAATCCTACACAACAATAAAAAGTTAAATATTTGCATTTGTGAAAAAAATACATTTTCATTTAATATATTTAATATATATATAAAACGAAAGTCTATTATATAAAAAAATACTAGATGACTTGTTTTGCACTGGGAAACAGTCATAGTTAGTGTAAAATACACAAGTACATGATACGTTAGTGAGCTTCGACTTCCAATCTCTAGAAAGAAATCTACGACAATATCTTCAGACAACGTATCCTCAACTATTGTTACATCAAAACAACTCTCTTCCACGTAACGGAATAGAATTTGATGAGATCCTTCTTTTAACGTGTACAGGTTATGCATTTCATCGTAGCCGTAAACGATCAAGGGATTGTGGAGGTCCATATTATAACTTACCTTGAATATATTTCCTCTTTGATCAACAAGGGTACATATAGGATTCAGTTCCGTACCAAATATTATTCCAAAGGTCCAGTCCACAAAAAATCATCCTACGATAATATAAGAATGATATGAGAATGCAGAAAAAGAATAGTTAACCCTAAAACCGAAAGAAAGAAAAAAACATATGGAGAAGTCCTTCGGAAACCATTTGGTTGACAATAAATATGAGAACATACCTTTGAATGATCTATGGTGATCTTGAATGTACCTAGTGTTTCCCTGCTTATGATTTTCGTTGGGTCTGCGTTGTTCATTTGGTTTGTTTAAAACTTAATGAAACACTCAAGTGGTTTACCAGATCAAAGTATATAGACAAGAGATGGAGATTATAGTTCAAAACCTTTTTAGAAATCCAAACTTATGGTGTGATTGTTGAAAGGTGTACAATTTATAAATAATAACTAATAAGTAATATTTAATAGTTTTTATGACAATAAAAGAAGGAAAAAAAATTTAATTTCTTGGTATTGAAATGATGAATGCAATTTTTTGGAAACGACAGTCATACTAAATAAATTGCTATTTTCCATTATGAATGAGAAGTATAGAGAACCATAGAAAAGAACATTGGGTAAATAATGAGTTTAAAATGCAAGATTTTGAAAAAGTCTTTAGGGCTTAGGTATACGTTTTACTGAGAAATGAGAAACTTTTATGAGACAACACATAAATCCAATCTAGCAGAGCATAGTGCATGCCTCAAAAATGCACCCTCATGAATAAATAAATCTTTTAGTGGTTAAATACCATTCACACATATCCAGTATCTAAAAAAAATAAACAAAATTTGAAATAAAGAGCGTGTGCATATTTGAACATACATGTGCACATCATAATAATATCATTTTAATATATATTTCTCATTTTTATGTATTTTGTTTCTATTTAATTATCATGTAATTAGAAAATTATCTATTTAATTTCAAATTAACAAAAAATATCTTTTATAATTGAAAAATTAAATTAATTTATTCTTAATTAGTTAGCATATACTTTTATTATGTAGTAGGAATATAAAAGTAGTATACTTTTCTAAATAATGGGTTTACTATATAACAATACTATTATACACATTTAATATAACAATATAAGTTATAGTAGTCTACCCAATGTTTTTGGAAATGACAGTCATACTAAATAAATTTATATTTTCCATTATGAATGAGAAGTATAGACAACCATAGAAAAGAACATTGGGTAAACATCAGGTTTAAAATGCAAGAGTTTCAAAAAGTTTTCAGGGGTTAGGTATACATTTTACTGTGAAATGAGAAACTTTTATAAGGCAATACATAAATCCAATCAAGTAGAGCATAGTGCATGTCTAAAAAATGTACCCTCATGAATAAATAAATCTTTTAGTGTAACATTGGTTTTTAAAAAAGTAAAATTGGTTTTTAATCATATTATATTGTAAAAATTATACTACTGTTTCAGCGAGATGGGTATTGAACTATTTTGTACATTTAGTACAACAACATCAGTGATTAAAATAATTCTATACAATATTATTGACTGATGAATCATAAAAACTACATTGAATTATAAAACATTTTTTTATGGCATAAAACACAATTCTAATAAAAATTAGGTTGTGCATAGTAAAAAACAACAATTTACACAATATAAATTGAATGTCACAATATGATTTACTGTAATTCAAGGTGTAACATATAATTGTGTTGCTTTCAATTATTGTCAAAAAATTTTAGTGTAAACAACATTTTTTGTCTTGTTTGTTACATTCCCATCTTCATCGACAATAAGAATTCTCAATCATTTCTTCGTTTTGACTCTAGAGATAGTTACATACAATTGTCCATGTGTGAAAACTGGACGTGGAAGATATAAACCAACTTTTTTCAATGATTGACCTTGGCTCTTATTGATTGTCATTGTAATAGATAAAGTTACTGGAAATTGTCTTCTTTGGAATTTAAAGGGCACACCTGCATCTGAAGGGATCAAAGCACATTCGATTCATCATTGGTGCTTCATCCCATATAATCAATTTTGTTTCAATTAAAACCCTGGCCCTATGACTTCCTTAAGCTATGTTGCAAGTCGAGTCTTCATTTATTAAAATAGGAATACAAAATCTGGTGTGGAGAATATTGTGAATGGGCTCTTCATGTGCCAAGGTGGTCTCCCATCTCGGCTCTGTGAAAAATGCGTCCTCAATGCAACCCACCTAATATCCTCAAAGTGCAATTCGTTTCAAGAGGTTGTAATTTGGTACAACCATTGCATGCTTCGCTATTCCAAGCGCTATTTCTTCTCCCAACTAGACAAAAATCCAACTTTTCAAATGTTGAACGTCATCGATGTCTCCAACACCGCCCTTGAGCAAAAAATTTTCACCTTTACACTATCAAATATGTTGGCTAATATGGCGAAGGAGATAAATGATAGTAATGTACGCAAGATTTGTCTAGTGATGATTCCAGGAGCTGTTTGGAAGATATAATTGGAAATATCCCTTGGTCTCTCTTGGGAAGCGTGGGGGGAAGAGTTTTGTATCCCAGTTGCAATCTCAAATTTGAGTTGTTCCAATTTTTATTGGTTCTTGATCAACCTCATCCCACAACGGTAAAGGCTACAACTCAATTTTTTTTTCTAATGTTTTTTAAGCATGACTAAGCTACATTATAACATCTTTTTTTTTTATCAACAACATTATAGCAACTTTAACACAAAATCTTAAAAAATTGAAATTGTAGGTATTATTTATTAAAGTGTTGATATGTTGATAGTCTTATCTTCAAATATTAGGTTGTGAGTATTATTTATTAGTGTTGATACATTGCAAAAATTATTTTTAAAAAAATAAGTTGTGGGTATTATTTATTAGAATGTTAATATGTTGAAAGAAAGAAAGTGGTTTAGATGTCTATGATGCATGCTAAACCTATGGGTACACCTTTTGAACATCACACGAAACTCTCAATTATCCAAGCTTCTAGTCTTGAAAGAGAATCTCACATATGCATATAAAGAAATTCAAGTGAAAGAGAAAGTTGGAAACAAATGTGAGAGTTTTTTTTTGCACACCCCTTAAAATTTTGGCCACCTCTATTTATTTTGAAATAAGCTTTCCATAAACATAATTTTTACATTATGAAAAGTTGATTATGAGTGTGTTGGAAAATGTGAGGTTTAGTTCCTTTCTTAGTTTTAAACTTCATTGATTCTTTAGGGTTACATAATGCAACTTTTTTTAATACATTTTATATATACGTGTATTATATGGACATAATATGCATTGTTCTGGATTCACAGAGAAAAATCAGATATCAAACAAAAGATAGTAATTTTATTACAATAGTTTTTTTTTTTTGTAAATTTCCATTTAGAGGCAGAAATTTTGAGAATTTCCCTGAATTGATTGATAAGAAAACAAGAAAGTTTCAATCTTTGTTCATGAGAGTTTTGAAAGGGAGAGATTCCTAATCTTAAGAAATTGAGAATCATAAGAATTAAGAGGTGAGTCTATAAAAATAAATCGAAAAGAAAGTTTTTTTGTTCAAAAAATCATGATTAATTAATTGGTTAAAATTAAATAAATGGTTTACTAATAACACTTAAACTCTACAACAACTTTACAAAAAATATAAGAATGGTAGCTTTTAAAGAACTGCTTTCCAGAAAAAAGTAGTGGACCAATTTAATATACTCCAATGAGGTTTTTTTCACGGATATGATGCAATTCGTTTCATGTATTATGGGTATGAGTAAAAGAAAATTATTACGTTATTGAAAAAAATTGTCTAATTAACACAATTTTATATGAAAAAAATTTGTCACATACATACGATTTCGGTTTAAATTTAATTCTTATAAAAGTTGTGTCATAATACGATTTTACTTAAATTTGTATAATAAATAAGTGTTGCATAGCTTATTAATTGAATTTAAATATTAAGTAAAATTGTGTATGGCCTACAATTCCAGTGTAAAAATGTTACTATTAAAATCGTATCACCATACCTGATTTCAGTATAAAAGTTATGCATCCACGACTTTGGTTTTTACTGAATTATTTAAAAAAAATTGTTTTATTTTAAAAAATAGAATAATTAATTAAATTATTAATATGAAAAATTTATAAAAAATTGGAATAATTAATTTGAATTAGTAAGAAAAATCTAATTAAAAGAACGACATTAAAACCCTAAACCTAAAACATAAAAGAAACATAATATATAAAAAAATGTCTTAAAAATACTAAAAAAAACCTATGATTGATTTTTTTATAAATTTTGTATCTCAATCTCCTTTTACTATTGGTCATGACACTACTTATCTTATTTTTTTCCACTCTCATTTTTAACATCTCTCCTTTATAGAAAATTATGACGATTTAAAATTTTTTCCTATAATATTTTATAAATTTCGTCACAAATTTTTAATATTTTATAAATTTAATTAATTATTCTATTTAAAATAAATAAATAATTTTGCTTTAAAATATTATAAAAAACTCAAGTTGTAATTTCGATACACAAATTTAGTATACACAACTTCGTATATATAAGTGACACAACTTTAATAATATTATTTTTATAGTAAAATCGTTAAATAATATTACTGAAATCATTTTTTCAATTTCATAATAATATTTTTACCCATATCCACGTTAAATCTCCAACAAAGGTAACCAATTATCCTAAATAATCACATCTTACACGTGACCATAAATTCATGATCAAATTGATTTTCTTCGCTTTTGAGTATATTTATAAAGTTTGTTTGACACTACTTTACACCTATTATTTTTAAAATAAAATATTATGTTATAATATAATAATAATTTATTTAATTGCGGTCCTGTTTTTGTGAGTTTATTATGATGTTTCGATTTTGGGTATTTTGTTCGATGTTTCGATTTTGGGTATTTTGTTCGATGTTTCCTATGTAGTTCTTCGTGTTCCAAAATTGAGCTTGGTTTTTCTATTCTGAGCTAATTGACGACTACCCTTTTGCCATTTGTTTACCTTGGCGAATTTGGATATCAAAGGGTTTTATTTATTTTTTTTCATATTTTTGGTCGGCATTTTGTGCCCATGGTGGTGAGGTTTAACCCTTCATGTCTCACCCTCTATCACAATCCTCACCACACTGCATATTTCTCTAAACAAGTGAGAGTTAGGGGCAGTTATGGGAAACACATGAAAAAGGGTGACCTTGGAAGGCCTCAGATAGTGCCTTCAGTTCTGAGGAACAGTAACAGTGAAGGGGTGAGTGTGTTTGTGGTGTCTGACTTGCACACTGACTATGCTGAGAATTTGAAGTGGGTGGAGTGCTTGCCCAGTGTGAAGAACAGGAATGATGTGCTTCTTGTGGCCGGTGATGTGGCTGAGACATATTCCATGTTTGTTGTGACAATGTCTCTTTTGAAAGAGAGGTTTGAACATGTCTTCTATGTTCCTGGAAACCATGATCTTTGGTGCCGCCGTGAGGGACAGAATTATGTAAGGTCGTTGTACTATGATTGCGAGGTTCAAGTTTGTGCATGATGTTTGATTGATAATCCTATTTGTTACAAATGAAAATTATTCTATGCCTCTATCTTACTAACTACAGAGACTTTTGGGATGAATGACTGGTTTTGTTGTCAGGCAAGGACGGTTGGTTCTTTATTTGTGACATTATTTACTTTGAAAGTGCGATCTTTTTCTCATGGTTCATGACCGTGCTTATACTTTGAGCACCATGGAGATATGTTACTTGCTTCAGGAGAAAACCGTGGCATAATTCTAAAGGGGATTGTTTTGCCAACTTAATTAGCTATGCAGCCATTATTTGAAAGTAGATGCTTTAGTTTGACTTTGTTAAACATTATGTATTATGAATTATAGCTTCTTTGTTAAATTTGGTTTTGGCCATGCTTTGGTCTAAACAATGAGCTGTTATCCCTATACTTGATCAATGAATGAACCACAACATTCCTGCGGTCTAAATATCTGAATATGAGTTCGAGGCAAGTGACTTTGTTTATCTGCATTGTGTCAGTCGATCATGGTTTCCCTTTGAGCTTTCCCCACCAAAAAGTAAACAAATAAAGGGGAAGGATTTGTTACTTTGTTTTGGAATGTCATTCCATTTATTCCATGAACATTATTTCAGGGGTTTATAGGTTTTGAATCCTTCTATCTTTGTTACAATAGTTTTACTATGATGAAGTTCATACTATATTTTTCCAGGTTGATTCTCTTGAAAAGCTGAATAAATTGCTTGATGCATGCAAGAGAATTGGAGTGGAGACAAATCCAATGGTTATAGATGAAATAGGAATCATTCCTTTGTTCTCTTGGTACCATGAGGTGATTACTTATATAGAGACAGTTTTTAGCTCCTCAATCTTGCATACCATGTGTCGGACTGGATCCAAAGTGTTCATTACTGACAATTTATTTAAATGCTCAACCTGCTTCTTTGACAGAGCTTTGACAAAGAGAAGGACATAACAGGCTTTCGCATCCCGTCTTTGGAGATGGTGACTATTCTCCTTAACTCCTAGTAAGCCATTTAAAAAAAATTAATTGATGGTCTGATCATGCGCTTGATTTCCTACAGTGCTTGATTGAGAAGGACTATCTGCATAATGGATATGAAGCCAATTGCTGTCTTGTTTGATAAACATATATGTGATTTTGACTATATGGATATGGTGTTACTAATGAACAAAATATAATATAATCACGATCCCTGAAATTGTTCCCTGGTGTTGAAATACTGTGCTTGTGATTGTTTGGTAATTATTGTGTAAATATGTTGGAAAGTTTTACATCACCTGTCTCAATTCTTGGATTGTTGCTTCACAACATTACTAAAGTTATGTTAAGGTCGTAAGGTTAAGGAGATTAGCTAGTTGGTAGAATCTAGAAATTTCAAAATCAAGTTCTGATAAAACAATATGTTGAGTCACTCTCGAGGTTGACATTATCTATATATGTTTTTGGAAAAAGCCAAGTAGCAAGGAACAAAGGATAACCAAGAAGAAATTCAAGCATGATATAGACCATGGTAAAGACAAAGATTTTTAGTGGTACATATGATAAGACGAAATCGAGTAGCTCAGCTTTTGATAGTGTGTGGAAAGGCTGCCTAAGTCAATGCACTATTCAGTCACTTGGTAAGATAGAGCACAAAATCAGAGGAACGCACCAGGAAGATATCGGTCAAGAGTTTTGTGAGGGCTGTATTACGCTATGATTGGTGATATATATGCAGATAATGTAGGGTGGTTGTTCTTATGCAAGCTTCTTACAAAGTTGTTAGAGATATAAAATCAATCTTAAACCTTCACCTAAAAGCTCTAGCTTTTGGGGAGCTGGTCCTTGACTTGTTACCAAAGCTTCTATAATTAAGTGGTCAGGCAGGAGTTTGATTCTTGCTGCTATCATTCTTCTTTAAAAATAAGACTTACATTTCAGCATATGTTAAAATTGACCTGTGCTTTGTGACATTTAGTACTTTTTTTAGAGATTGTTATTCACAGTGGGGAAGTAAGAAGTTGTAGTAAAAAAATGGAGACAATAGTGTTGGTTTTTTTGGTATTAGGGATACCATCAATTTGGCATTTATGAAATGAATGGAACTAACAATGGGTTAAAAGTGTCACTCTAATATACGACTTAGTTCCCGACATATATAATTAGGAAAATTATTTTTTACAGTTACATGTGCCTACTTTTGAGCAAGGTTAGGTGCACAGATTATGGTAGGAACATTGTTCTTTAATAGCATTTCAGTATTCAAATATGTTTATTGCTATGATTTTGTTATAACTCTTTTGTAGTTCTCAATTTGATTGATATTGATGGCAATCTGTACCCTTTTTTAGGCATGCAAAGACTTCTATGCGTGCAAGTGGCCAGAGGGCCTTTCAAGTGGAGATATGGCTTTATATTTTGATGCCATGAATGATGAACGAATGGAAGTGATAAAGGACGTTCAGATGACCTGTGATCACATTATTACCTTTTCCCACTTTGTTCCCAGGTGGTTAAATCTATCATTGAAATTGTAGCTTTATTGGTCTGGTATACTCATTTGTTTCTATGCATGTATGATGTGCTGTTTTAACTGACATGGTCTGAAAATCTATCTAATCATGTTATGAGAGATGATGCAGTAGTCCTTTACTCCTTTTTTGTTCTTTCCTAACTTCTCTAGGAACCAATTATGTTGTGGCACTGTGGTGGTTAATTGACAACATGAAAAACTTTAATTAATTCCCTTTTGTAGTTTTTTCATTATAGAACTTAGGTTTCCTGGAGAAATTGATTAAGTGTTCATAGATTTATCTCACATGATCTGATTACACGATACTGCTCATTGTGTAGAACAGTTTAGATGATTGGACTCGAAAATTTTGTAGCAGCTACTTATGTAGTCCATGGTGTTATTTGATCTTTTGCTTGACTGTAGCCATCTGTTCTTGTATAATTTCGCCCTGCATATGTAAAGGAGAGCTCACTCCTGAAAACTTCTGCTATGTAACCTTCCAATTGTGTGCTGAAGATATATAGTTTGACACTTTTTACCCAGTTATCTACCTATGAAAAGATGTAGGTAATAACAACGACCTTATTTGTTGCATGCACAGAGCTATAGGATTCGGCAAAACTGAACTAATGAGAAGTGGCCTATAATGCTTGATTGCATGATATCAAGCTACAAATTGTGACGTTGCTTTGCATAATTAAACACCAAGATGCGTGATATTAGTTTATGATACAAGTCTCTTGGTGCATGAGGAGCAGCTTAAACGATAACACTTGTGTGATGGTGTTACTTCAAAAGATGAATATGTTGATTTATTGTGGTCACGGTTGCACGTTTCACAGGCAGGAACTTTGTCCAGAGAAGAGGATGTTATTCTATCCCAAGCTTCCAAAGATAATTGGTTCAGACTATCTCGAAGATCGAATAAGATCCATACATGGGGCTGAGGGAAGGAAGGATGCGTCTTCTTGTCATGTTTTTGGTCATACTCACTTCTGCTGGGATGCTGTTATTGATGGTATCAGGTGTGTTTTTAGTCTCTTTAACTTAAAAGTTTCAATTGTGTCAAATCAAATTAGTTCTTCAATCAGTTTATCATCAAAATAAATATTACAAAAAGCTAAGGGAAAGATGAATTTAATCAACAAGATAACAAAAACATTTTAGGACAAAGGAAAATCAAACTGAAATAAGAGGAAGAACCAAAAATGTGTTTTGGCCTGTCATTTTTTACTTACAATTATTGGTTGGAGTGAAAATGAGTAAACTTGCTGTATTGTTAAATGGTTTTTGACACAATTGCAGGTATGTTCAGGCACCCTTAGCTTATCCAAGGGAAAGGAAGAGAAGAATGAATGGAGGTGAAAATTGGCTACCGTTTTGCCTTTATGCTGACAACAAATTTGCTGATAGACTCAACCCTTGCTATTGGTCTGATTATTACTCTGCCAACCCCAGAACACCTCAGAATACTAAACTTGCTCCTTGGGTTGCCAGATTTTATAAGCAAACAGAAACTGTAGATGTATAGTCTTCACCATGAAGTGACTTTAAAAAGCTGGATTTCTTTGTTAATTAGATATTCCTCTTTTCTGTTGTTATTAGATTAAATCAATAAATGAGACAAGTCCTTTTGTAAGGTGAAAGTTGTTGCTCTAACACAAGCCAAAATCTAAAATCTTGAATGGTTGCATTGTTATCTAATTGTGTCAAATCAAATTAGTATTGTTCTAAACCCTAAATCAAATTAGTATTATCTTTTGCAATCCTTTTACTAGTATTCCCTGCTTAAATGTCTATCAGTTACTTTTAGAATAATAGTAATCTACAGAGTGATTTAATATGATGCAGCATAGCTACACAACAAAGGGTTCCACACATTTTATTCAATGTGTAAAAGATAAAATACAACAGCTACACACTTAACTAGGTTTTGGAAGTTGTGACCCCAAAACAAGAAAATAAAAATGCAGATGCAGAAGCCTAGTAACCACTCAAGGAGAAGGTTGGTTGAGAAAATACAGGAAAACACAAGCATACAATTCTACTTAGATACCCAAAAGCAAGTAGTAACATATTTTGATGCACAAATGCAACAACTGGTAGAAGCAACTAGTAATCTTCAGTTGCCAAAGGTTGGTGGTGGTGTGGGGGTGGTTCAATTGGGATCACAGCATATTCATACACAAGTGCTGCCAGTGCAGCCCCAAGTAGTGGACCCACCCAGAAGATCCAGTGCTGGTGCCATTGCCAGCCCACCAAGGAAGGTCCAAAAGCCAGAGCAGGGTTCATGCATGCTCCATCAAATGGCCCACCAACAAGGATGTTTGCACCAACAATGAGCCCAATTGCCAAGGGTGCAATATTGCTAACAGCACCCCTTTTCGGATCTATTGCAGTACCATATACAGTATACATCAGCCCAAATGTCATCACAACCTCAAGTATAAACATGTGTCCAACTCCAACACCTGGTGACACGTGGAACCCTGATGGCCTCTGCAACAAGCAACCACAAACATATCAGTTTCCATTAAAAATCCAATCTTTATCATGTCACTCTTAAAATTAAATTGATTACACTGAATCTATATGATTAGACCTTTCTCAACTTTTTAAAATCCTTTAACTTCATCCAATCAAAGTTTATTTTTATAATAGTTATTCAAGGTTAAGCCACATTTTTACAATCTTCTAGTTAGAATATATAATTACAATAAACATCTACACTTGACATCTTTATATACATCATACTTAAATTATAGAAGTTATTTTTGACAAAGAAAACAGTTTACCATGTTATTAGTGACAAGCCTGAGCACAAGGGCAGCCACTATAGAACCCAGAAGTTGAGCAATCCAGTAGTATACTGCACGGATCACAGAGATCCTCCCCCCAATGAGAGCACCGAATGTCACAGCTGGGTTGACATGACCACCTGATACATGCATGCTAGCAGAAACAGCAGCAAATAGAGCAAATGCATGGGCAAGTGCAAGTGCTAACAGTTCACCAGCTGAGAAAGCTGAATCCTGGTAAATCTTAACTGCAACAAAGAGAACTCACACAAATCACCCCCACAAGAACACAATAAAAAACCAGCATATATATTCTTAGCATGCATGTATTAAGTAGCACCTTTAACCAAGCTGAAAAGGTTTCAGCTAAGGAAGATTAGATCATGACATGTAATGTCAGCTCATGTAAACATACAATAAACAATTCAAAAACATTTGTATATGAACCAAGATTTTGAATATGTACAAACCCAAAGCAAGGCCAGAGCCTTCTCCAGCAAAGACAAAGATGAAAGTAGAAGCAAATTCAGCCAAAGAGGCCCTCATGGAGTCTGGATGAGTGGCCTCATCAGTCCTTCCAAAAGAATATCTTCGGGTTGCCATGAGCTCACTCTCTTACAAGACCTTAGGACTAACAACTAAGGTTGTCACACACAACTAGCCTTTCAAGATCAAAGATCCTTGAACGGCTCAGACTATATTATTCTTTCTTCAGAAAAAAGGGTTTTCTCTTTACAGAATGGAGATTTGAAAGGTGAGAAACTATGGTGGAACTGAAAGAGTGCCCTTCTAAAGGTGGAGTGATTGAGTTTATAAGGGAAAACTAGGTGTGGAACTTAGTTGAGAGACACCTAAGTATGTGAAATGCTACATGGTTTACACGTGGTGTTATTGCTATGTGTTGGCTGCTTCTTACAATTTGAGTCATTCTTTATTTGCTACACATATCAACATCAATGTGATGCAGTGTTATGTTCATCCACATTTTCTCAACAGGACAAAAACCAAGGTGCAGACACCAGCTAAGCCTTGCGGTTGCGGTTCAAGAGCTTTGGCTGACTCCTGCATTGAAGTGCGTTTTTCTTTCTTTTTTACAAATGTTACATATTGCAAAAACAATAATATTCAAATCTTTTATTAAATCTAACCATTAGATATGATTATAATTACACCAAAACATGTAGAATTCAATAAATTTAACTTATTAACTACCACCTTTCTCCCACTTAATTTTCTTTTAGAGAAAATGTTTTAGGCAATATTACAACTATGCAATTCAATATTTTAACCAACAAAATCTCCCTACAAATTATAATATCGTGATTCTCGATACTGACAGTATTGGGACAAGTGAAAATTCACCTCATGGTGAAATCTAAACTGATATATCTTTCTTTTAATTAACATAACTCTGATAAACTTATTATTTTACTGTAATACAGAGAATAATCACTGTTAAGAAATAATATTTGATTAACTATTAAAAACATTGTCAATTTATTTTTTTAAGTTCAAACTGTACAAATTTGAAAATAGTATATAATTTCTTATAGAAGTTATGTCATGTATTCTCCTCCATTTTGGTTGCATCCTACTGAACCTGTCAAAAGCAGTGCTTACATGCAAATTATTTATGTGTAAGAAGTGCATGTGACTGTGCCAAATTTTCCTGTAGAGGGTACTCCATGGGAAGAAGCTTGATTAACCCAAAAATTTTGGCCCAGTTCAAGTTCCTCATATAACTCACAGTGACAAGTTCTCCACAAAAAAACTTATATACTTTATAATCTGATAGAAAAATAATAGAGATGATTAAAGAGATAATATATATATATATATATATATATATATATATATAAATTACTC
>Ga0123341_1000970_pt1 | contig 20225 bp, 9 predicted proteins | sample Turbeapinknodule_FD_89959 | JGI IMG/M metagenome (GOLD analysis project Ga0123341, IMG submission 89959) | Root nodule microbial communities of legume samples collected from Mexico - Turtle bean Mexico pink nodule | ecosystem: Host-associated > Plants > Roots > Nodule | place: Mexico: Nepantla...
ATATATAATGTTATAAAAGATAAATAGTTTCAAGAAAGAGTTCATGCGAGATTGATTTTTTTCATAATTCAAACTTTAGATTTTATCAATATTTTCTACTAAGAAAATTATCACTACAAGAAAATCATGAAATAGAAACCAATAATAATTAGTTGTTATAGTGACTAAATTAGGAAGCATTTTAAAGACTAAAAAAATTTTGGTTTATAAATTAATTTCTATTATTGTTAAATGGTTTCTTCTAAATTGGTATCTAATTAACGACCAAGGTTTTTGCTACTAATTATTTAGATTTTAAATTTGGTAGCAAAATCTTTGGTTACTAATTAGACACCAATTTAGAAAGGATAATAGAAACTCATTTATAAACCAAAAATTTTTAGTCTCTAAAACGGTTTTCAATTTAGTTACTATAATAACTAATTATTTTTTATTTCTAAAATTTGGTTTCTGTTTAATGATTTTTTTTTTATAATGTATTGAAATAAGTCTTTATCAATATTTTTTTAAATAATAAACAATTTTTTAACGTGGATTGTATGACAGTATTATAATATCAACATAAAATAGTTTAATATTCTAGTTCACATTGTTACGTAAAAAAAAAAAAAACTGTTAAGGATCTATTTTTATAATTTCTTATTACAAGTAATCAATAAATTTAAAATTTAAGTTAAGAATCTTATTACAAGTACTCTAAATTTAAAGTTTAAGTCAAAATGAAAAATATATTTAATCGAAAAATATATTTAATTCAAAAATGTCTCTATAGATATCTTATTAAAAATACTTACATCTACACTGAGGTTAAAACTGATTTAATTAAATATTTAGAATTGATTTAATTAAATTAGGGTAATGGGAACGGAAAATGAAGGTGAAAGTGTCTTTGAGGCTTTTCACGTGTTGGTGTGTTTTGTTCTTGTGAGTGTCACGGACGGTGTGGAGAGGAATAAAAAAATGTTGATTAGGTTTTGAATAGATTTGTTTTCCATTGGAGTGAGACAGTGATGTATGAATTGAATGATGAGGAATAAAACACATGCAAGGTTTCGTCACCTTCTTCATAACCCATTATTTTAACTTCATTTCATTATTTTTCTGCATTTGTCTTAATCCAACATTGCCATTCAACCGGATTTGCCTCAGACCAGTTTAAGGAAAGTTGCAAGCTGTTCCACCTTCACTCCCACCTATTCCAATCACAAACTAAATCTAACACTTCACAATTTTACTACTTTAATTTCTTTTTCAAATTTCACTTCACCTGATTTACTTTCTTGTCTATTAAGAGTTCAAACTTGGTGTTTTTTTTTTATCTCACTATCATTTCTTTCTTCTTTGTATTCTATATATAAGTTCATTTCTTCATATTTCAGTTCTTTTAAAATATGATTACACCTTGCAACAGATAAGTTAAGGATCATTTCTATAATATTAAATTTTTAAATATAGTCTCTAGATTTTGATAAATTATCTTATTTGATCTGGAATTTTTCTTGGAATTATAAGAAATTTTAGATAAACGAGCTATTTATGTTTTTTTATAGAAACATAAGATAGATTATTTGGATGTGAAGATGATATGGTAATTGTATTTTGAGTTTTATGTAGAGTTGTGTGTTGTTTAGCATGTTTCCAATATTTGAGGTTGATATAGTTTAATTGAATGAAATTTGTTGTGTGTTCTCATTGTATTAGACTACTATATTTAAGAGTAGTATTTGTTAATAAATTTGGATAAAACTTTGAAAATATGGTTGTTCTACTACATGAGATTGATTTTATGATATTTCTGCTGAATTAAGTCATGAATTCTTGCTTAAATGAAAACAATCCTACAACTCAATCTTGCTTTCAGTCATGTTTTCACTTAAACGAATAAGTTTTTGCTCTAGCGAAAATAACATTAAAAATCAACTCTCCCTACTAGATTTTCGCTCAAGTGGATTCATTTATGCTCAAGCTAAAATATTATCACTCAAACTAAAAAAATATTTTTTTTTCTTTCTTTCTTTTCTTATCTTCCTATATTTTCAATGGTTTGGATTATATATGATTTTTTTTAAAATGAGAAATGAATGTTAAGTAGTAAATTTAATTAATTTTTGTTTAAATAAGTTATATTGTATAGTGATACTTACTGAGATTGATGGAATGTGTATGAATTTGTTGTCACATGCCTGAGATAATATGTGAACTATTATTTAATTTGTGTATTAAGTATTAACACTTGTGTTGTAACAGATAACCTTTTGCTTCATTGATGATCTAAGTTACATAGACTAAGATTGCACATTGTTAGATAAGTGGATGCACAACTTGAACCCTGAAAATTCTTGCACACTGTGACATATTTGGATGCACGACTTAATTTGTATTGAACTTACTCTGACAATTCTTGCACCATGACATACATAGATACACAACTTAAGTTATAATGAACTTACCCTTATCCATCCTCAAGTTCACTTGTAAATTTAAATCTTGTGTATTTGATCAAATGTTAGTCTTTAGTAAGACATACTTAATACGAGTCTTCTAGAAGGCATTAGTCGATATTCTATTTGTTGGAATCCTTGATTTAGATCTATGTTATTGTTGTATGTTGGTATTTGAAGGAGATTAAATGGTTGTAATATGGTGACATACCACAGATAACTCCTTAAGGGAAATGCTCATCCATGCCTAAAATAATAATATTGTTCGAGTTCGTAATCATCTTTTACTACAATCTTAAGAACTTATGGTTGTCGACATGGGTATTGACACCAACTTTACATCGAAAAAGTTAAACAATGATTTCGGGACATGGACCATCTTTGTGAAACCACTCTCGAACGTTTCAAAGATCTTACGACTTTTAAACAAGACACCAGTACATGTATAAAACACATCGAAGAGTGGACATGTGCAAATAAGGTATTTCGCCACACTTTGCTTAGCACATTATCTAACAATTTGTTCAATGTGGATTGCTCCTACAAGACAACCAAAGATATTTGAGATTCTTTTATCCTCAAATACACTACTAAAGATGATGTTAGACAAATATTTGCTATCGAAAACTACAATTGTTGGGAGATGATTGAAGATAAGAACATCACGATATAGATAAACGAAATACCATAAGCTACTTGAAGATATTAAATTATATAACATAACTTTGCTTTATGAATTCATTTTAGAATTACTTATAAAAAAATGTAATCCAACTATAAACAACAATTGAAGCATAAACACAAACAAATGTCATTGTCAAATCTCGTTACTCATATCATCATCGAAGATACCAAAAGAAAGGAATGTGTTGATGTAAGGACTAAGGCATTATCTAATAAGAAAAATACGGTATAGGACAAACTAACTCAAAAAGGTAAAAAAAACTTGATCACAAGAAAATAAATTAAATTTTTTGTCCCAATGGATCTAACCTTACCTTCAATAAGAAGGAAACTTATTTTTTCCATGGAAGGTTAAGTCATCATGCACCTTATTGCAAATATAGATTCAAGAATGACAATCCTCCCAAGGTAAATATAGTCAAAGGTCAAGATATAATTGTTGTAGTTATTTTGCGAGTGAACATTGTCACCAATGTGAGCAAATGAGTGGTAGACTAAAGGGCTACTAGACACATGTGCAAACAAAAATGTGTTTACCTCCTATACTAGTGTGGGTATGAAAAAGAACAAGTATAGCTTGGTGATTCCAGGAAAAGTTTAGTTTTAGGAAAAAGAAAAGTTCTTCTAAAGCTCACTTATGAAAATACTCTAGCTTTAAACGATGTGATACTTGTGTCATCTATTAGAGTTAATTTAATCTTTGTAGCTTTCTTGGAAAAGGTCAGGGTTAAAGTGTCATTTGAGTCTGAAAAGATTGTTATGACAAAGAATAATATGTTTGTGGGGAATGAATATTGGATCAAGGTCTTTTTGTACATAACATTACTGAAGTTGCTAATGAATCTACATTTCGGTGTTCTGTTTATATTCTTGATTCTTATTATGTGTGGCATGCTAGATAAGTACATGTAAATTCTTCGCATGTTATTAAAAATTAATTAACATGTATGACAAACAAAGTAGGAAATGTATTATATGTGTAGAATCTAAAATAACGAAAAAAACATGTCATTTTATAAAACATTAAATTGAGCTTCTAGGTTTAATTTATATTGATCTTGCCAACTTAAAACAAACTATGTCTAGAGGTGATTAAAATTATTTTGTAACCTTTATAGATAATTATTTTGCATACACCAGAGTGTACTTAATCAAATATAAAAATGAAGCGTTTGATATGTTTTTAACTTAAAGAATCAATTAAATAGAAAAATTAAAAAGATTAAATGAGATAGAGGTGGTAAATATTTTCCTAAAGGAGCAAAATTCATGGGTTGTAGGTGAATCTTTAAGAAAAAGTACCATTCAGATGAATTCATAAAAAAGTATAAGGCGAGATTAGTACTGAAAAGTTTTACTCAAAAACTCAACATAGACTACTTTGATACATTTTTCCTAATTACTAGGATTTTATCTATTTAAGTATTGTTAGTTCTAGCATTTATCTATAAGTAGTTATTCACCAAATGGATGTTAAGACAAATTTTTTGAATGGTGAACTAGAGGAAGAAATTTATATGACTCAACCTGAAGGGTGAGTAGTTCTTAGTCAAGAGAACATGCAACTTTTAAAATTGCTATGTGGGCTGAAAAAGACACCAAAATAATGGTATGAAAAATTAGACAATGTTTTACTTTATGGTGGTTATTCTACTAACGATATTGATAAATGTATATACACTAAATCTAAAAAAGGGAGAATGTGTATGAGGACTATTTTATGGCAAGTGTATCGTGTCAGAAGTAATAAATTTGTCTCTAAGGAAAGATATCGAACCCACAAGGAATAGTTAAATTCTCAAGTATAATATACACTAAATAGTAAAAAATATGTAAAAGTTTGTTAGGAAGTTTGTTGTGTATAATGAATTTGCAAGAATGTAAATAAAGCAAAGTAAAATATTTGTGTGATTCAATTGGAAAAATTGGGATTGAAATTCATCTTTCTCATTCGTCTTTATTTTTACAAAAGATTATAATATTAAACCTTGATTGATATTGATGCACATATAAAAATCATTCATATCGATTTCTCATATACAAAATTATTAAGAGAGTCTCCTAAATATTGATTTCTCACATATTTATAAAGCTTCTTATCATTACAAACAGATGTTATAAAGCCATTAACATTTCAAATTTATTCCTAGCATTCAAATATGTTAAGTATTATCATTTAGGTCAGATTCTTAGAAATATTTTTCAATCAAATCTAAGGATCAAAATCATGAATAATTCAATCTTTGAGAATAAAATAATAATATCAATCATCAATCAAGAACTAAAATATTATATATAAATATCACCTCAATACATAAGAGTTTGAACAGATTACTAGGGAAGAATTAGCCACTCATGTTGGCCAGTACAAACATAGAAAGCAAGAAAAGAAGATCCAGGATGTTTCTCCTTTACAGCTACCTCCTCTATGATTTTCTATCTCTTTTCATTTTTCCAATGATGTTTAGGGTTATGCATCACGCCTCATATTTAACCTAGTTGGGCTTGGGTTAAGTGAGTTATTACTTGTTTAGGTGAGTTTGACAAGAAAAAGTCCAACTTGACTTGAGTGAACTTGCCTGAACGAGCCTTGGGCGAGTCTTTGACAAGTTCCTCTAGAGTGATATGGCTTGGGTGAGTTTCCAATGTTCCAAATTCCCCTTTTCATCTTGTATATTATCCTTTAGCCCTTTCATCTTCATTTTTTCCTAGAATCCTGAAATTAATAAAAATTTGGGAATGAATCGTTCTTATTCATATTATAATTACAAAATATGTAAAAAGGCTTAAATTCCTAAATTAGGGGTTGAATTATAGCTATTTTATCAATAAAAATTCATAAGTGTCTACCTTTTAATATAAAATATTACTGAAATATGACACTTATCAATGTCAATATATGCTTATTTGTTGCTGACATGCTAATTTTTGGTACATGCAATGATATAGTTTATAGAACAAAATTATTTTTGGATCTAAGTTTTAAATGAAAGACATAGGTAAAGTAAATTTAATTTTAGGAGTTAGAGTCACAAGGAAGTGAGATAGTATATTAATAACCAAGAACAATATAGTGACAAACTTCTTAAGAAGTTTGGCTATTTGACTTTAAACTAGTAAACACCCTTTATGATATTAACTTTAAATTAAAGAAAAATAGAGGAGAATCTATTTCTTGACCTAGTATGCATAAATAATTGGGAGCTTATTGCATTTAATGAGCTTTTATATATTAGACACTGCTTATACAATAGGTAAATTGAGTAGGGAGTTTTTATATACTAGACATTGTTAACACTTATACAATTGCTTATACATTAATTAGTTATGTTATACTTGGGAATGAAACCAACACCATTTGTATTAATGCATTGACATTACCAATAGACAACAACTATAACTAAAAACAAAACTTGCCATGGAAATAATTAACATATACAATTGAGACATAATTTGATAAAGTATGTGCTAAAGAGTAGAACAATTTCCATTGATTATGCTAATTCAAAACAAAATCTAATAGATTCTTTGACAAAACCATAAAGAAGAATGAGACTAAAGCCAATTCAAACAAACAACTAATAGAAACTTAACCTTTGTGATTGGAGTTCCCATGAATAAGGTTCATATGGGTAAAAACAAGTCACTTGTTAGTTATGCTAACATTAAAATTGATTTAAAATCAACTTTGTTCATTCCTATGGTGTGGTAAAGTTCTAGATAATGCATCATTGAGAGGATAAATTTTGTAATTAAATTCTATGTGATATAAGAAATTTTAAGTTGAAACAAATTCTTTAATGATTTTCATATCACTTATGCGTATGCAACATACATTTGATGAAATCACCTATATATGAGTGTCGAGTGGGGCCACTTGTATGAGATCTTGGCAAAATCTCTAGAACACACATGAATATCAAGCATGTACATGATCTTGTAAGCACAACACAACGATAAAACACAAGAATTGTGGGTATATTGTGATTGATTAACGGTAGCACATATTAAGTGTTTTTAGTTCATATAGTTTGCTATACCAGCTACACTGTGCGTTAAGTTTCTAAATATAGGATTGATTCATATGACTTGTTATACTAGCTATGATACATTACATCTTATCTGAAACCCATAATTTTCTTCTTCTTCTTTTTGTCTTTTGTAGTATGTGGGGAATTGTTGTGAATGGTGAGTATTATGAAAGGCATATAATCTCCTATTGCCTAGATTACACACTCTCAAAGACTTTATATACAATAATTATCCATGTACCTTCAAAGTGGATAGCAAAGGAGGTGGACTTCAAGTGCATGAAATTATGGGTTTCATTTGGGCTTTCTTGTGCATTGTTCAATTCAAATTCTGTCAATTTCTCCCTTGTGCATGCATTAAGGAGGTTTTGGTTCTTTTTACCACTTGGTTGATTTATTTATTTTATTTTTATGTTTGGTTAATATAAATGTTAGTTTGTCCATATTTCCTTATTTTTTTGACCTTGTGAACGTTGGAGCCTTGTTTCCAAGTTCTATATTGATGCCCCTTTCACCATAACATGTCTCTCTTTTTTTCAAAACATTCACCATTTCTTTCATAACCTAACAAGATCATGGGAGCATATGACCATGTAGGTCATATGCTCCTCTCCTTATAAATAGGTGACTCCTCTCCTCTAAATCACATTTTCACACATTCTCCTATTTTGGACTCTCTCTCTTCTGAGTGATTGCTAATTCTATGATCCTCGATACCATCCGAAAAGTTCTTGTTGTATCCTACAAAATTTGCACGACATACTGTAGATAAATCTTTAAGGAGGGTACTCATCCACATCTTAGGAAAGGTCTTATTTGTGTTCTCAATCATCTTTAACTACAAAAACACCCTTATTTTTATTCAACTTGTAAAAGTTTGTGCAAATGAGTAGAAATATAAATATTTCCTTAAATAACATATTTATGAGCCAAGTTAAACTTATTTAACATTCTTGATTTTATAAAAAATATTTTTAAATTATCCTCATTATAATATATAAGTAAATATTTAAAATAATAGCACTAATTAAGATTGAATTTATTAAATTTTACCTATATTTAAGTCCATCACACATGATATTTTTATATATTTAAGAAGCAAATCTAGTTTAAGGTTCTGGACTAAGGATACATCAAATGTAGAACAGTACCTCAAACTCATGAATGAAAACAACCTTAATCTTTCTAGTAAATTTATAACTGTTGGAGCCCTACACATAGATCAAAGTTGATTTCAGGAAGGACTACATTTTATTGTGCCAAAATCAAGAATGCCATGAAAGATTACATCAACTACAGTATTGCATCAATATAATTACTAAAACATAATGTTTCATCCAGCCCTAACTTGTATAGCCATATATTTATATATATAACTTGATATTTGTTGTTTCACCATTTTCTCTTCTACAGCTTTACTCAATTATGAATTTTGATCAGTACCAACAATCTACCACTTCTTCTTGCTCTGGCGAATCCCACTTCTTTGGGGTTGGGGGTCCTGAGGCCTTTGGGGTTGCACCAAAATAATCCCAACCCAGTCTAGCAATTTCCACATAGATTGTTCGACCATAAAAATCCTGTAACAAGAAACAAATCAAAAGGGAGCACTCAATTGCCAATCTCATGGATGGTGGCAGTAGAAGGATGAGGCATATTATGAAAATTTGAACCTTCTGATCCATGGTTTCTAGTGCAAGCATGGCATCATCTTGGCATGTATATTGAATGAAAGCAATACCCTTAGATCTTTTTGTGTTCATATCTTTAACCATTTTAACTGCATCACACATAAAATGCATGACCAAGAGGTGTGAGTTAGAGTACTAAGTCAAGATGTAAACCACCCAAGGCCCATACCATTATGAATAATGAGAAAACTTGTGCATTTACCTTCAGCTATCTTGCCAAAATTAGAAAATTCCTTTCGCAAAGTAGTCTCACCAGTAGAATATGGTAAATCTGCTTCCAGATAAAAACAAGTAGAAATTGATATAAAAAAGTAAATTATAAGATGGAATATCTGAAATTAATATAAATTTGCCACCATGGCATGGAGACAACAGAAGAGAAAAAAATAAGAGAAGGGCACACAGGGAATGTAACAGTAACACGGATAGATATTATAAAGAGGAAAAAGTTATAGCAGTGCAGCTGCACAAATTATCCTCCTGGAGATTGGACGCAAGATGCTTTCAGTAGTTTGGCTATGTACATTAGGTCAATCAGTTACTTTAAAAGACAAGTTTAATTTTGCATAAATTTGGATAGATGCTTAGTGCTTTGAAGCTAAATGCTTCTCACACTAGCTAAAGGCTATGTCAAATGTTGTCAACCAGATGACAGACACCTTTGTACTTCTATTTATCAAGTAGATACAATGACAAAAGTGATTCTGTTATTAGTGTACAAGAACATTTTTATTGTCACTATAACAAGGACGAAAGATCAAGAATCCTCCTAAATAGAGAAACAATCACAAATAAAACAAACAAGAGGCAAAAAATATTCTTAAAAGAAAACTCAAATCCCTTTGCCTTTCAAATAACATCTTCAACCCCCACCCATCTCTTGAGGGGTTAAAAACCTATAAGACCTAGATAGAGTCTAGAAAAGCGAGTTGACAAGGTACACATCTACACTAACTATAGCTAACAATTCATCATTCCCTTTTTTCCTTCATAAACTTTACAATATAAAGCAATACATTGATCCAATCATTGGCTATCTGCACAATGCGTTAATATGGAATAAAATATAAAGAAATATAATAAGGCAGTGGCAACAAAATCCTGATGTGTCCCCTTTAATATCTCATGCAGTCTTTCAATCTATTGGGCTCCCTGGTATCACTCTTATGGGTCACTTTACCATCATTTGTCTTTCCAAAGATGTTCAAATAAATTTTTCTAGAAAATAAAATTTCCAGCATTGATGGTATTTTACTCAGCACTCAATTTTTCCATACCCTTAACCTTAGATATCCCCACCAAGGAACTAATATTAAGCTGCCTAAACCTTTTTGAAGCATAAATTACCTAGTGTTGGCAGTGGTAGATAACAGTTGATCGATGACATTTAAACAGAGTGCTACACCATAAGTAAAAAAGCATCCTAAAGGGATGATATCTGACAAGGCTTGCAACTCCAACAAATAAACAAATGTCCTTATATTTTCTCCTTCGCAATACCCACATCACCAAATTGGGAGGCATAAAAATTGCTGCTTTGCAAGGAAAAAGGGATAAAAGGAGCTAATTCTAAATCGAGTATGTAACCATAGGGCTCAAACAACACAAGAACAATTGAAAATGAGATGGGCATGAATGAAACACACACATACAAGTTTCAACTAAATGGAATTGAAAGGTAAGAGGGTGAGAACGAAAAATACTTTTCACAACAACTTTGCTCGCAAGAGGGTAGTCATGGCGCAGAGAAGATGCCCTGAGAGTAAGAAGAGAAGGTTTTAGACTTGCTGAGGGTTTTGCGAAGCCAGGGAAAGAAGGAGCCAACATACTCATCTCCATCATCTGAAACCAAACACTGCCTTTGATTTTTATAAGGAAAAAGACTCTTTTATAAATACGGCTAATTTGGCTGGTCTCAACTAAACCAGTTTTATTTATAATTTTAAATTTCATAATATTTTTTAACAATTTCAACTATTAATCTTTTATGAGTTAGTTTTAAGTATTTACTTTATTTTATTTTATTTGTATCGGTTTAAGTAATGTGTGTATTATAATAACACTAAATAAGTGTAAAAATAAGTACCTAAATATTTCAAAGCATACGCAACGGTATGAATCCGTGCTTCATGTTTAGGCTAAAATGGGCTAATTTTAATTTTTTATTATTAGTATGGGAAAAGATCAAAATTTATGAAATTAGATTAAATTGTGGTGAATTATTTTAAATTAGAACTCTATATCTCATTGCTTAACTTTATTTAATTATGTTAATTAATTTTTATTTAATTATGTTAATTAATTAAAATTGTATACGAGTAAGAATTTAGTATAAAATAATAAAATTAAAGTTATATACGAGAAACAAACTTAACCCAATTACATAAAAAAAAATTACTCGTGTAATAAAAAACTTTAAATTGCTCCATTTTTAACCTCATGTTCAAAGTAGAATTAAGGACAAAAGACACATCCTACCGTTTAATGGGAAAAACCTAATAAAAAAATTATCATAATTACTTATTTTTAGTTATTCTTTGACTCCTTTAGTTTAAATTTTTTAACTCTTATTTTGAATTTTCTTTCAATAAATTCATGCTGTAATTTAGATTAATTTGGAAATTTTCACAAGTCTAAATTATTTTAAATCTTGATGCATATAAATGCTACCAAAAATATTAACTTATCATCCAACGTTCTTTGAAAATCTCAAGTTTTTTCCTCTTCAAATCATACTCAGCTCTTTTTCTTTTCCTGGACAAGATCCACCATTATTCTAAAGTTTTGTTCCTAACTACTCTGTCTCAGCTGAGAAGAAAATAAATCTTATTCTACCCTTACAAAACCTTCAAATTTTTTGAACTGTTAACTTCTAAAGTTTTAAATTATTCACATTTCGAATCTATCATCAGCCTTGAAAAAGTTACATAAAAAAATTAAGAACTTATAAAAGAAAATCTAAAGAAGGATCAAAGCTACTTTAAAAATAGAAAAAAAAAAGTTTTAAAACATTGAGGAAACTAAAATCTATCACAAATCAAGTTAAAGAGAAGTGTTACTGTGCTGTCGGATAATCCATATGACAATTCTACAAAAGCATTGGTTATGATGGTCATTAAACTAGTCTTTTGATTCCCTTATCACAATATTATGAATTCCATTTAGATAGATTAAAGATTGTGACAAAATAGTTAAGTAAAATCTGTTAATTATAAAGTAATATATATGGGAAAAACCTTGGGAATTTTAAATTCGGATCCCACGAGGAACAAATTTCAACTTCAACTGTTGATTTGGTTAACTAAACAAAACCATCAGTAATTGCTTTGTATAAATCATTACTGAAGAACATCTCAACATCCCATATCATATACATTCACTTTGCCAAAATAAATCAAATAATAAAAACCTTACAGTGATTTAGTACAAAATTTACTCCGCAAAGCTTCCTCTAATTGTTGGAAAATCACCGAGAATGCTCCTGCATAAGAACAACCCAAAACTAGACAGTTATCCACCAGATAGCAGAGGTGCTGCCACTTGACCATCATAGCAATTAGCAACATATGAAATGTAGGAACCAATGTCTAAGGTACAAACATGTGGCATGTGGGAAGTCAATGTTCACCAGTAAAAAACAGAAATTTTCAGTAATGTGGTGACAAATTATCAGACTGATTGTATTTATTTTATGATGCACATAATGTTAATCATTTCACTAAGCCAAAAAATATATCTCTGAAGCCTAGAAAAAACAACTTATTCCACCAAAGCTATTTCTAGTTTCTAGGCAAAGTGCTACACTAAAATAATGGAAAAGACATTTAGAAAAATTGAAATTGGAAAATCAGGTTAGAGAAAAACCTGATAACGGGCTATTCTTGTCTTGTAATGAACCTTTTACCAACAGTGTCCCAGGGATTTGCTGAAAAACCTGTAGGATAAGATACATAACTTAATATCAACGTCAATTCTGCCAACCAAAGTCAATTTTGAAAGCCAGGTAAAAAAAAGATAGCAAGCATACCGATATACGAAAGCATAATTTCTCAAGAGAAATATTCAAACTCGATTCATTAGATGTCTCTCTTTTAGGTTGGCAATCAGTGGAATTATTGACAATTGTTAAATCATTCCTCAAGATTGAATCACAGTCATCTTTTGATATTGCAACCTATCATAATGAGATCGTGATTAATAGCCATCATAAGGAAATTAAATGAGAATCAAAGTCTTAAGAATGACTGATCTTACATCCACTGTGAAAGAGGAGGTATTCAATGAACAAGACAGGCCATGTGAAGAGAAGTGAAACTTAACAGTTTCCAACACATTAATGGCACTATGTTGGCGTTGAAGACCCTGAAAAATAAATCTGTTTCATCACATCCGAGGATACCAAAAGTGACAAGACACATGAAAATGTTATAGGTACAACTAATCACTATCTCAAGCCAATTTAACATGTACTTAATATAATTAAAGATCTCTTTCATACTGGAAATCAAAACAAACTTTTTCCCCTACAGGAAACACTAAACATTGGGGTTCCTACCAGACAACCTTGTACGCAAAGGATAAATGCACTAGCAAGAACTGAATGCTCAACCAACTAGAGTTACGCATCAAATAAGATATTTCGTGTGTGCTTAAAAGAATGGAAGGATAACCATAACATTCATTCATTTGGGGGAAGTATTCCCATTACAAGGTGCCACACATCACCAAGCCCAACCATAATATGCAAGAAAAATTGTTTTCATGTTCCAATAGTTGACCAGGCTTCTGAAGTTTGAACTTAACTAGCTGTACATGTACTTCCTTCCATCTAGCAGGAAGCCTCTTTGAGTTAGATACCATACATATTATCTTAGAATAGGCACACCCTTAAGTTGATGAAATTAATCCCGAGCCTTCTAGTACACAGACAGATTGCTGTTAAAACCACTTTTTGAATTAAATCTTACAATTTGATACAATTGACACCTACTAATACATATTCTATAATGAATCTTAAATGACTCAATTTGACAATAGGTAAATGGATCTGCGCAACTTCATATTATCAATACAAATGGCATGATTCAATGATACGTTATTTTTTACTTCTCTTTCATCAATTCTAATGAAAAAAATTAAATTCATATAAATTTTAATTGGTTAACTAAAATAAATTGAAGGAACACTTTTGAACTAATCCTATTTTATTATTGCACAACTTTATTTGTCTTCATTTCCACTCTTATAAAATAAAGGGTTCGCAAACTCATAAAAACTTATAATTTTTTAATGAGACTTTGAGTTAAGTTGTTTTATCTAGATCAAACAATTTACAATGAACACTACATATCTGTATGATATTTTAAGTAATTTTTCATTGCCTTCTAAATCTTACTATTCAATACAAATTATGATTCACAGTTCAAAAATTGACACGGCAAGTCACGTTTCGAATGGTGATTCCTATAGCTTTGGTTTTTAACCACACCAAATTGCATTATCCATGTACATACATATGTGAGTTTGTGTCTAGATAAAACAATGCAATTATTACAAACTTCATTGTAGATACTAGTATACTATACCTCAAGCGTGAAGGATGTGTTTATCTTCTTGGATAAAGAAATTGATGGCTTCTGAATAGGAGGCAAGAAAGACCAAGCAAGCCCCCACCGGAATGTCCTGCCTTGAACAAATTCAGTTGTCTTCACTATGGAAACACCAACCCCCCAAAGTTTTGATACAAGATACTTAAGATTTGATTTTTTACCAACCATTGAAGTGAACCACCTATGAACAATTAAAATGAAAGCCCAAATTTATTACAAGCATACAGGGGTGTAATTGTGCAAATATGAGAAAACAGGAACTATTTTGATAAACAAATAGTAATACCGAAAATGCTGCTTCAATTGAGTACTATCTTCAATAATACGAATAATGAAGGCCCTCTCACCACCAGGGCAAACCATTTCATGAGAAGTCCCACCACAAGAAGTTTTGGGATTGAGTCCAGCTTCCTTCAAGCTTTCAAAAAATGGTGGATTGCACATACAGAAATCAAACTTCTCATCATCCCTGACCACACCAACAAGTATGGGAGGTCCATGATAATTCTTATTCTCACAGACATGCAAATCAAGAGGCAAAGGAGCTACCTCCACATCAGTTTTCTTGCACGAATTTGTCTGGTCACCGTTCACCGACTCTTCAACTTCCACACAGGGAGCATTTCCATTGTCTTTAACCTTTCTGATTTCAATCAGATGAGAAATATGTGAATTACTACTAACATTTTTCTCTGCCCACTCAATTGCAACATCAGTCACATCTGCAGGGAGTCATTGTAAGCAAATTTAAATATCAATTTTGATAATAGTTACAGAAAGTAGACCGCCAAAAGCAATGAATAAAACATGGACAAAGTTTATTATTTTATTTTTGTGAACCCAAGGTATCCCAAGACGAGAGGCTGGAACTAATCCCTTCAGATACTAAAATCCATTTATTAGACTAACCTCTCCTAATCCTAATGTTTTACACAAACTTGGGAATTAAACCTCTGACCACATTCTTAAGGGGCATGTCACACCATGTTGGTGTTCCTTACATGCTTTTTGGCGATGTCTTTCAATACCCAGGGTATCCACAGCTGAAGGTCAAGGATTAATCCTTCGAGGTACTAAAATTCATCCAAGAGATTGACCTCTCCCAATAGATATATTTTCATACAAATAAACTAGAGATTGAATCCCTGGCCCCATGCCTAACAGACAGATTTATTATCTGCTAATCATGTCACACCAAACTGGTGTTCCTAGTGCGCTTTTGATGATCTTTTCTAATCACAATTAAAATTTCACGTGAAAATCTAAACAATCCTTCATTGGGCTCATTGCCAAAGTAAAATTTAAATTGAAAAATAACACCAAAATCAATTAAAGAGCTACATCTAACTTATATAATTTTGTTGAAAAATGATATACCTGATCCTACAAAACTCCACCCATGGAGGGAAGCACCAAGAAGAGGGTAAATGCAACTAGTTCCAGTTCCTATGTCAAATCCCCTGACCTTGGCATCCCTTGAAATGGTGCCAGGAATGATGTCCGATGAAAGAAGATGTTGAAGCCAGTGAATGTAATTGCAGCGGTTGGGCACAGTGGGGCAGAGTTGCCCATCAGGAATCCACCTACCAAATAGATTCCATCAGCAACAATGTCAATAATTGAGTTGACAGTGAGAGAGAGAGAGAGAGAGAGAGGCAAACCAAGTCAAATTGTGACGATGATGGAGCAAGACGCGTGTGAGTTCACGTGTGGCATTGAAGTCGGTCCAATCGATGGTGGGGCGCATGTGAGGAGGCGAGGATTGGACGAATGTGTGGAAGGAAGGGTAGAGAGATGCCAAAAGAGCAAAGTCCGGTGGGCTTTCTGAATATACAATTCCATTGCTTCCTTGTTGTTGTTCATTTCTCTTCCTCTTCTTGCTCCCTCCCATGTCTCTCAATCAAACCTTTTCACTTTCAAACACAATTTTTTGTTTGTTTTCCCACTTGCACAAAGTTCATATGTTTGCAGCTCAAGGTTGTGGATTGGAAATGAGAGCGGATTCCCTAATGTCATGGCATGAAGTCAAGTTGCCATTTGCACATTTTCTTAGGGATTGGTGTGGTGTGCAAGATTTCAATACCCGTCTGTTATTTTTACCAAATATCAGCTTAACTTCAATTTCCCATATGCAAATTTGACCCTTTTCTTGGTTATGGAAAAAAGTTAAAAGCCTGCACATATTGTACCATTTTAGTTAGTTAAGTTCACTAAAATTCAATCTTCAATATTATAAATTTTAAAAAAATATACACAAGATGGCATACCAACAAATTCCTTTCAATAACTATAAAATTAGTAATTGAGATTTTTAAGGTTTTTCTAAATTATAAGACATCTCCAATGGAAGTTTTTTTTCCAACGGATGGTTTATTTAATTCAAAAAAAATAACCAATACAATAGATAGAGGGGATTTGATATCTTCTAATAACAAAGATATGAAACAGGAATAAATAAAAAAACATTCCTAAAGATACATATGTAATCTAGATATTCTAGACTATATAGAATCAAATCAACTCCTTATTCCTATAATTATAACAACTGTAAAATTGTACTTGAGGAGGAAACCTCCACTACAGGGGAAGAGGAAGATTAAAAAGTAGAAGAAAGAAAATATAATCAGAGCAGAAAACAATCTCTAGTACACTCGTCTAACCCCCTCATTTGACCCAAACTTTGCCAGGAATCCCAGTTACCACAATGCAGCAGAAGGCCCAAAAAGCTCATGCTGAAAGTCTGAAACCAAATCGGATGCAGAACTTTCAAGCAAAATATGTTTCGTCTGTAGACTCCCACTTTTCTTAATTATTTAGGCCAAAGCAGAATTTTGTTTCCCCTATGTTTTTAATCCGCAATTCTGATCCTCTTATTTAAAAATAGAAATATTTAAAATCACTAATTTTGAAAAACTAGGTGACTAAATGTCTCTATTTTGAAATGGGGATACAAAATTAGAATTTTAGCCTCACTTTTATTATGCAAATAATCTTAAATTGGCAAGTGGATAGTGATCCAAATTTTAGAGTACTACCTTCATTATGATATCATTGGAGGAACATAACGAGAATCACAGAAAAGAATTATTTTGGAAAACAGATTTTTTTTTCTCTTTGGAGTAGATCCCATCTTGAATAGGGAATTCAGTTATTCTGCACAAAGCACATATCACCCTGAAACAACCACTCTCCTCTAATATGTAAAATACGAACTTACTTGGCACAACTCCCTTGGCATAACAACTAAAGAACCATCATAGGTTCACGGGGAGAGGCTAAGAAGAAGACCATAAATCTATGCTGAAACATATAACATTTTGCACCATCAATGATGCCACACCATAATCCTGAAAAATAAATTACACCTAAAACCTTTCCCTGAACATCCCAAAATTAACTTGTAAGGAGAAGCGCCCAGATGTCTTGCAACCAGCACAGTACTCCTTTTATGCAAGACAATAATGTATTTTCCCATTTTGATAAAACATCCCCAATAAAGAGACTAAGGAACAATATAGGGATATTCAGTACTACTAACATCATAACACTGCTTTGCTACGGCTACTTTCATATCATCACGTAATACGTACTAATTGTATAATTATTCTTTTCCATCACAGCGGTTAAAAGGAAAATAATAGGGAATACTGATTTTCTAACACTTTTAATTCTGGTATGCAAGAAAAACAATGAACATAGTGAAGCAAACGCAAGCCAGACTCAACATTCACGTGACCCAATTCGGACCATGTTCGTAGAAATCATAGATTCATACGATCATGTTCAAACTTCAATTCCATGATGCACGCGAACTTCATTTGTAAAGTTATCTTTGAAACTTGATTTGATACCCCTCATTGTTCCAATTTAGTTCACATTATAATGCAACATTCACTACAGATTAGTGCATAACAAACAGAAAACAACTACAAGCATTCATCAAACAATTTAAATAGCACGCTTCGTCTATTTGCCTCAAGAATGATCCAGAGTTACCGAATAATCACAAACATATCATGCCCACCAACAAAAAAACAATGTAAAAGCCATCTTTCATGAATAAAAAGGATGATTTTTAATCTTTTTGGACTAACCCACAACCTAAAATCTGCAGAAGCAAAAAATGGTGTTTTAGTCAGCACTTAATTTTTCTCATACCCTTAACCCTAGATATCCAAGTAACTAACATTAAGCTGCCTACACCTTTTTTGTAGCATAAACTAGATAGAGTTAGCAATGCTACATAGCCGTTGACAATGACATCTAAACTGAGTGCTACACCATAAGCATCCTAAAGGGATGATATCTGGCAAGCCTTGCGAGTCCGACAAATAAACAAATGTCCTTATATTTTCCCCTTCGCATTACCCACATCACCAAATTGGGTGGCATAAAAATCGCTACTTTACAAGGACATAAGGGATAAAAAGAGCTAATTCTGAATCGAGTATGTGTCCGTAGGGCTCAAACAACAAGAGAACAATTGGTAATGAGATGGGCATGAACCAAACACACAAATACATGCTTAAACTAAATGGAATTGAAGGATTAAGAATGAGAGAAACGAATATTACTTTCAACAACAATTTTGCTTGCAAGAGGGTAGTCATGGCGCAGAGAAGATGCACTGAGCGTAAGAAGAAAATTGCAAAGAATTTTGAGTGGGTTTTGGAACCCTTTCGAAATTTAAGAACCCAAAATTTCTTTGTAAAACACCATGTTAGATTTATCCTAGTGCTCTTATTCGTGTTGGTAGGGGTTTTAGAATTCGATCAATTAAAAACTTGTCTAAAAAGTGAGAAAACTAATTAAAATAATATTTTTTATTAATTTGGATATTTTTTCCACAACCGTTGAATAATTTGGTTTGATTTTTAGTTTGACATATTGGTTGAATAATTTGATTTGATTTTTAGTTTGACATATTGGTTTATGCCTATAAATTTATGACAAATGAGTAACAACACTTTTTAACATATGAGCAAGATAGAGAAAGAGTTATCATGGTGACCTAAAAGTTAAATATTAGCCTTAAATAGAAAAGTATTTAAATGAAAGAAAAGGTTAATAGAAGGAAATAATATATATACTTAGGAACTAGTGTTGATGTTTATGCTTTGAATTTTGAGCAATATATAATATATGAAAGTGGTAAAGTGTGTGGTGAGAAAAGTATATCATAAGGTATAGTATATATGTCTTAATGTATAAATATAATATAATCATTTGTTTTCCTTTTAAGTATAGACATTCATTGTGTTTATATATACTATTTTAGTTTTTTTTATAAGAAAGAAAGAATGTTGTTAATATATGTAAATAAATTGTTTAATGCTATACACAATGTTAAAAATAATAAATAATTTATTGCACTAAAGTAAAGAAAGAAATTATTTATCATGATATAACATTATGTTATCAAATTAAAAAATATAGATAGAACCAAATACATGTATTAATAGAAAATTATTCAATAAACTATAAATTGATCTAAATCAAACGGCAAAAAATCATTTGGTTTGGTTTTTATTGTAAATCGAACTATATATAATTTTTATGTTTGGTTCACATGTATTTGTTGTAAAAAAAGAACCAAACCCACAACACAAATAACCATAGTGATTGGTAAGTTGTAAGGACAATGCCATAAATGTTGATGAAGCATTTATTAGTGGTGCTTTACATATCTATGTGTAAGTGAGTATTTTTAATTACTTTGGAAAAGTTAAATTATAATGTAAGTCATAAATGATATAAGGAGTTCATAAA
>Ga0123341_1000973_pt1 | contig 20199 bp, 8 predicted proteins | sample Turbeapinknodule_FD_89959 | JGI IMG/M metagenome (GOLD analysis project Ga0123341, IMG submission 89959) | Root nodule microbial communities of legume samples collected from Mexico - Turtle bean Mexico pink nodule | ecosystem: Host-associated > Plants > Roots > Nodule | place: Mexico: Nepantla...
AGACTAAGCAAGGAGATCCAAATCTCACACAAATCTCTCTCCAAATGAGTAGAGTTTCTCTATATCAATTATCCAATTCTGAAATTTACAAAGGCAAGCACCTTATTTATAGCCTAAGAGGTGTTGAAATGAGAAGCTAATCAAATTCAAATTCCCCCCTAAATGACACTAAAATGGGCGCCAACTAGAGCATGAGGAAGGTGTGACTTCCTTTCTAGTTTTGGCACCTCCTATATTACACATACACCCTCCCACTAAGTCACATGGACAATGTGACTCTCTCTAATACATTTACACCTATTTATTTAATATCTACACCACCTACAACTATACAAGAGAAATAAGAAGAGTCATCATTTGACACTCTTTTCCCAAAGTTCTTGCCATGCTCCTAGTGATTCTTTGGGCTTGGGCCCCTTCTTGGGCTTGGGCGTCCTGGGCTTGGGCGTCCTCTACTTGGTTTCCATCAAGAAGTTTGGGAGAAACAATTGTAAGGAGATTTTGACACACACAATAAAGATGTTGAGTATCATTGGTGAATAATAATTTTTTCTGTTCCTAAACTTTTGAACACGTCTCATAAGCATAAAAATTTTGTTTTAAAGAAAAGTAAATGGTAGAATTGATAATAATGCATAATTTAGCATCAACTTTTAACCAACAAAAAACCTCATTTTTAGCAACATTGGAAACACATTGGGTAAGATGATCAACATAACATTGACTCTTAAGCCATAATTTAATATTCGAGGCTCAAGTGTCATAGTTAGTTCCATCCAATTTGTCAATAGAGAGATGAACATTGACATAATTAGTACAAATAGACAGATCAAACAAAGTCGCAACGGTAGAAGCCATAGATGAAAAGGAGAGAGAAAATAAAAAAATACTAAAAAAACAAACGAGCTCTGATTAGGATGACGAGGGCAGATTCGGAAAGAGGACAACACAAAAAATGCAACAACAATAACACAACATGGAGAGGCGCGTGAGGGCACGTTGAAGCTCCGATCGTTGAGATCTTTGTGGCACGGTGGTCGTCTGGCCGAGGTGAGTGGAACGATGTTGTTTTCATCACAATCGGCTATAGTAATGATGAAGCAACAATGACGATGGCTGGGAAACAACGATGAACAATGGGCTCATTAGAAAAAATTGAACCTTAACTCTATGCTCAAGATACCATATAAAGAATAAAGATAATTAATATAAGATTAATTTTCTTTATGTTAAATACATATAGAGTTGTTTATTTATAGATGGAAATAATAATATAATAATAGAAACTATGGGTAAGTCCATTAAATTCAACCATCCTTATTATTTTACAAAGCTAAATGTTCCATTTTCTTTTCAAAATGAGAGGAAACAAGTATGAAAGTGGTTATATGCTTTGTTTCTTTCTTTTTCATGTTTAATAGTTCTATTAAATGAGAAAAAAATTATAATTTTTTTAATCTTGTTTTACCTTATAAATCCTTTTTCTCCCTTCTCACTGTACCAAACAAATTAAAGTGTGATATGTGATGAGTAATGTTCTTGAAACAAACATTGAGTTGTAATGTGAAATAACCATAAACATATTTATAATTTCCATTTGAGACCCTAACTTAACTCATGTTTTTGAAGAACACCTACTCTATTTTGAAATATTCATTATTACTACCATTCCCAACATCATGTGTCATAAGTGCTACCCACACCACCATCCATCAAAATGCATCAAGGCTAATATAAAACATTCCTCTCTCACTATATGAATACTACCAACATATATAAATGTTCTTCTTAATTATTTACATTTGGACAACTAAGATATTTTCAATGATGTTGCTAGATCATTAGTAATTATCTAACATTGCATAGACAAGATCAATAATATTGTTATTTTTAAAAAATTATTAATCTTGAAGTTAGTATTACTTTGTCTTTTTGTAACACAAATTCTACCATCTTAATTCCATTATAAAATTCAAAATAAGTATTATATATATGTTTATTACATTACATATTACATATTAATATGGATATATATATATATATATAATTAAATTAAAAAAATATGAAATATCATGGTTATAATTAGTGTGGGCTCCCTCTAGCTTGATGGTATATAATACTATTTGTTCTCATGTCAAGATATTATTGTAATAGTATCATAACCACAATTACATAAATAAAGAATTAGTTAAGTATTCAATTAAACATATAATCTCAATCAATATGAATAATTACACTTCATACCTATTAAAGGTCACACCATACATACAAATTTAATGTATAATGATAGTGCTTCTAGAGAACTACTATTAAGTTTAGACTTAGAGACTAACATTTGTCATAACTAGTTTGTTTGACAATTAATCATTATGATATAAACCCCATCGAGAAACTTCCTATAATGATTTCTACATATCTTGTTGAATATGGGGAACTTTCACCCTCAACATATGTTAGAAATCTCAATAAGCTTTTTACCAAATGATACTTTTGTCTGTCTAACATAATGTTTCATTACAATTTGGATATCTCACCAAATCTCTTAACTAAATACTTACCAAACATCAACATCTCAATAATATATGTCCAAAAACTATTGACACATAAATATTTATCATAGTAAGTACCAATATGATAATTTCTCACATCACCATCCATATAATTTTATAATTTATTGATTACACTCAGTGATTTATACATACATATATTTTCATCATAAAATCAACAACGCGTCGTTATTTTTTATCAACATTGATTCATTTAATATTCAAAGAAATTTTACTTGATGCATTAAGCAAATGTAATTGGCTAAATTTTCAATTTCTCAAGTTTAGATTCACACGAATTTATGAAAGTTATTGGTGAGTAATCCTTCACTAAGAAAATTAAGTCTGATACTAATCCTTTATTCTTTAAATGAGATTCATTAAGTGAATCCTCATCCGTTGGGCAAATTATGTAGAATCATAATTTTATATAATTTTTTTAACTTAAAATAGGTGTCCAATTTCAAATTATCAATCCTAACTATTTCTATACCTCGATAAAACTTATTTCATCAAATATAATCTTAACCATATCGTCAAAATGAGTATATTCATATTAACTCTAAAATCTATTAAAAGCGACATCATCAAAATATTAAATCATAACATTATTCTATTATAAATTTTCAATCATATATCATAACATTCAATTACAAAGAAAAAAATGTGTTGTAATATAAGAGAATTTATTCTCTTTCTTTATCTTTTTTAATTATCTTGAAGATTTCATAATGCTTACTCTAAAACTATTTGTTTATACGATAATTAAATATATGTTTTCAACTCATTCATTTTTACATCCATCTGCAACAAATTATCAATTCATCCAATTCTTCCAACATATATAACACCTTAATAAATATATATATATATATATATATATATATATATATAAACTCAGAATCAATTACAAGAATGACTATATAAACAATTTGCTTAACAAAAATTATTGTGAAAACTAAATACTTTTAAAAGATGGTTCATCTCCTCTTACCTTAATTTCTAAGTTCTTCAAGGATTTGCTCCAAAGTTTAGAAAAGTCCAAACTTCATCACACAAGTTTATGGTCCTTTTATTAATAAAAAATAAGAAACGTATTTTAAAAATTATTAATTAGGATGATAAATTAAGTATATCAATAGTATTGTGTTTAAAGGTTGAATAAAAATTGAGTATCTTATTTTTGTTTATATTTGATAAGGACAAGAAGAAGTAGAAAAGTTAGGTTTATATATTTCAATCGTTAACATTGGCGATGACTTTCTACCACAGAAGTTCGTTCGTGCGTGCATGTTGGAAGCTTTGCTTATCACTTTAAAAATGACGAGAATTCCGGGAAAATAGGAAACAAAAAGGTATAAGAATTACACCAGCATGTGGGAACTTTGAAAAAGAAGTGTGTTGTTTTGAAGAACATTGTTTAACATACGTGAAAATGACAAATAACTTACACGTAATTAATGCAAGTTCCTGCGTCTATTTATTTTCAAAATTAATTTTTTTTATAAACATTTTTAAACTAGTTTTTAATTAGTGCATAACATCGTGAATATTGGATTGATTGGACTAATTATAGATATATTATTAATGTGATATGCTATATTTATTGCTCCTTCAACTAATGTAATATTCAGATACTAGATCACTTTAATTAGAATTAATGTAGTATATATATAGTAATACTTAATAATCACGAAACAAAAGTGCATTTTCTCACATTTTATCATTCTCGTTCTTTTTTCTTCTCCACGGTAATTATAGTACAATATAATATAAAAAATAGAGCAAATAATTTATTTTATATTTAATTTATATAAAATAAAAAATAATGGATAACACATATTCTACATATATATTTATGGACTTTTGAAAAAAAAATCTTTACTAATATGAAAACTTTATGTGTTTTCACTAATCTTTGTTATAGATTACTTTGAAGTATGAAATAAATAAATGTATATTTAAAATATAATTTCTGTGTTACTTTCATAATGTTTGGATCAAAATTAAAAAATTACTTTTTATTTTTAGAAAATCAATAAACAAAATAACAAGATATTCTATTAATAGATATATATTTATTAACTAATCAATTAAAAAATTACAATAAAATTTGTGATAACATTTGTTGTTGTCTTTTTTTCTAAAAAATTAATAAAAAATAATAATGTATTATATTTCTAAAATTTTAACAACTTTAGTTATTTTCTCTTGATAATATATAACAAATCTCTAATAAAAATATTTTTTTATATTAATTATATTTTAAATGCTATAATAACATTTTATGTAAAATAATAATTTTCTATTACATTATATTCTCAATAATAAAGTGTTAATTTATTTAACAAAGATTATATGACACTCATTAATATTAATATGCGAGTAGATTCAAAAATTAAGTCAATGATATATTAATTAAGTAGTGGTTATGGATTGAATTTTTTAAATTTTAATTTAAATTCAATTCATATCTAAATAAATGGATTGAATTGATTTTAAATTCATATCCATTTTAACAAAATCAAATTTATTTAAATTTTTTAAATATATTTAAAGTGAATTAAATTTATATTAAATTTATTTTGTTAATTAAATTAATTTTATTTTGATTTGGATACGGTTAACCTGATTCGACTTAGGTCTAAGTTGACTTAACCTAGACCTGAATCGACTCGACTAGATCTATACCCGGTCCACTCGACTAGACCCATACCTGATACACTTGGACTTGAGCTGAATCGAGTCAACTCGGGTCCGAGCCGACTCGACTCGACATGGTCCTGGATCAACTCGGCTCTACATGGGCTCAGATCGACTCGACTCTACATGGGTTCGGATCGACTCGGCTCGACATCGGCCCGGGCTGACTCGGCTTCACATCAGCCCGACCTGACTCGGCTCCACATCGTCCAGAACTGACTTGGCTCCACATCAACCATGACTGACTCAGACCGACCCGACTCGACTTTGGCCCAAACCGACTCACTCGACAACGACTAGACACGGATCCGGGCTGACTCAGCTCGACATGGGCCTAGGCCGACTCAACTCGACATCAGCCCAGGCCGACTCGGCTCAACATCGACCCGGACCGACTCAACTCGACATCAGCCAAAACAGACTCTACTCGACATCGATCAGGACATACTCGGATCAACATGGGCCCGAGCCTACTTGGCTCGACTTCTGCCCAAACCGACTCGACTAGACATGGATCCGGGTCGACTCGACTCGACATGGACTCGAGAAGACTAAGCTCGACATGGTCCTAGACTAACTCTGCTCTACATGGGCCCAACCGACTCGGCTCGACATCGACCCAGACCGCCTTAGCTCGACATCGGTCAGGACTGAGTTGGCTCGACATTAGCCTGGACCGACTCCGATTGACATGGGCTCAGGCCGAATCAGCTCGACTTCGGTCCAGACCGACTCGGTTTGACAACAACTCGAAGAGGGTTTAGGACGACTCGACTCGACAAGGGTCCGAGATGACTCGTCTCGACAACAACTTAAACGGGCTAGGGTCGACTCGACTAAACATGGGCCCGAGCCGACTTGGCTCAACATGGGTTTGGACCTACTCGACTCGACTCGACATAGACGCGGGCCAACTCGGCTCAACATTGACCCAGGCCAACTCAGCTTAACATGGACCCGGGCCGACTCGACTTGACATGACCCTGACTCATTCGGCTCGACATCAACCGAGGCCATCTCGGCTTGACATCAACCATGGTCGGCTCGGCTCGACATCGTTAGAACCGACTCGTCTCGACATTGGGCATAACCAACTTGGCTCGACATCAGTCGAGACTGAATCGACTGGGATCGAATCGACTCGACATCGGCCCAGACCGACTCGACTCAACTTTGGCCGAGACCACTCGGCTCAACAACATCTTAGACTGACTCGTCTCGACAATGGCTCAACATCGACCCAAGCTGAATCGACTCAACATTGGCCTGAGCCGCCTCGGCCCCGTCGACACGACTCGATTTAGGCCCCAACAGACTCAGTTCGACATCGACCCCAACTGACTCTGCTTGACATCGGCCAGGACCGATTCGGCTTAACATGTGCCCCGACCAACTTAGCTCGACATCGGCTTGGGCCAACTCGGCTCCACATCGCCCGGGATTGACTTAGCTCAACATTGGCCCGAACATGGCTCGACATCGACCCGTGCCCACTCGGCTCAACATCGGCACGTGCCCACTCGGTTCGACATTTGTCCAAGCTGACTCAACTCGACATTTGTTCGGGCTGACTCGGCTCGACATGGTCCTATACCAACTCGATTCAACATGGGTCAAAGACGATTCGATTTGACTTCGGTCAGACCGACTCAACTCGACATCGACCAACACTTGACTTGGACCAGGGTTTACTCGACTCGACTTTGGCCAGTGCCGACTCTTGTCGACCTTTGCTCATGCCTATTCGGCTCGAGGTCAGCCCAGACTGACTCATCTCGAGGTTAGCCTAGACCAAATCGATTCGATTTTGGCCTGGACCGAATCGGCTCAACTTTGGTCCAGACCAACTTGGCTTGACATGAACTCGGATTAACTTTGTTTATCCTGAGCTCGAATTGACTTGCCTCAACCTAGGTTGGGACCAAATCAAAATCCAACCCATCTAATCTATATCCAATTAAATGGATTGTAGTTAAAATCCAAAAATATAAATTTAAATTTAAGATAAATAAATTTAAAATAATATAAATTTAAATAATTATAAATTGAATTTCGATTTTTTTCTCATCTTATAATCAAGATTTAATAATACTTCTTAACGTCCAAATAACATTATGTAATATTCATAACTATTAGGAAAATAATACAATATTTTCGTCCATCTTTTACAAGTTAAATTAACTCTAGAGTATTGTATGATTGTCAAACTCCAATAAATTAACTTATCATAAATAACTTAAGAAAACCATTTTTTCAACCTTCATTCAATTTACACTGACCAAGGTTTTTGATTTTATTATAGAACTCACACTCATGACCTAAAGTTGATCTCTTCTTGAATAATAATTTTTTAAAAATAGTATGATATATTTTATTTATTTGAAATATTGGTAAAAGTTATGTTGTTTGGTTTGTTAAATTTAAAGGATTGCATTATGTTCTATAAAATGATAGATTCTATAAAAAAAATTAATTATGTATTCATAACTTTTAGTTAAATTTATTAATATGTTAGTTACGTTTTAGAATTTAGTACCCATTATATATGCTTACAAATTTTTTAATGTGTCAAACTATTATAATTTACTAATTACAAAATATTGTCTTTCTAAATGGAATTAGATCACACCTTTTTTTAAAAAGTGAGATGTTCATACATAAAACACGTTATTCTTTAAGATGCGTAATTATGGTACAGAAGAGAAATATGAGAATGTGTTAAAAAGTTTATATAATTTACTTAACAAAATGTAATAGACACTAAAAGAAGGTGTTATTGTTATATTTTTGTTTTAAGATTTATTATTTATGTGTTTTTGAACTATCATATTTATTGTTGAGAGAAATTTACAAAATTGATTTAGTTGAGAATTGTCTAGATGTAATTTTTTTTTCTTTTAAAAGAAACTAAATGAGTTTAATGAACAGTACATACAATTATGAGTATAATCAATGTTGTATATCTCATTTCTAAATTGATTGTGAAGATAACCGTATAAAAAGTGATAATCTAGATCAGTTTGATGAAAATATAACTTAAATATAAAAATGATATTCTACATTAATTTTGTACTCTAGTATAGGTGAAATAAAGACTTTCTACATCAAATATACTATCCAACTGATATATTTTATTACAATTGTAATAATTTCTAATAAGATGAATTTGATAGAAAAAAAAAGGTTTTGAAGTCTTTTGGAATAATAACAAGATTTGATATATAGTTTAATGTGTAGCATGTCATGATGTAATTATAAAAGTAGTAAAATGAATGATATTCAATGGATCAAGCATATGAGTAGCTTTTAATATTCGTCTAGAGAAGTCATATTAACCCTCGTACATTGTATTGATAGATGGCTTTCTCCCTCATACAATGTATTGCTAGATTTTGTTGGTAGAACTATGTATGGTTGATGGCTTGAAAAAAGATGTTTGATAAGTAAGTTTTGTATATAGTAAAAATAAAAATGGGAAGAGAACAGGGTTACTTCTTCACAATGTGTGGAATGGAAGCTTAAATCTTAATTAAGAACATATATTTAATGTTTTGATAATGAAGGTAAAGTTTGAAACATAAAAGAAGAATTATATTAAATTTCATGTGATTGTGTGTAGCTTATAATAATGAAGAGAAAGAAGAAGAGAGAGATTGGAAAAGGCAATGGTGAAAGTGGGTGATGAGAAGTGAAATAGGTCCATGCCTCTATAATTCCCATTCCCCAAGCATTCCCCAAGCTCACATAAAGTCATTTATGATTTTACACTTTCTACAAACCACCTAAAACTACCCTTCATTTTCATTTCTACTCTATTCTATTGCTTCCAAATTCCCTTCATTATTACCACTTGCTTAAAGATACTACTGCTAAAACATACTTCATAATACAATAATAACGACGAAAAGAAAAACTCTTTTTTCATCCTTCTTCTACAAAACCTCAATGTGCTGCTAACTATATACATATTTTTGTAAAATATAGAAAGTATGTTAGCCATTAATCCTTTTGAACTTGTTTTTGAAAGAGTAATTGAGTCTTAAAGCAAAATTAGGGTTCCATAATGGTAATTTAAGCAAAGGGGATCCTAAAAAAGGTTTGGAAGAAAGAGAAAAGGATGAATGGGAAGGAATAAGGGTATATGCGTCACACAGCAATAAAAAGCTTTTGTTGTACAATTAATTACTCACTAACAAGTGACCTAGCCAAAGCTGTCTCATTAAACACTCTCTTTTCATCTTCCTCTCCTATTCCCCCACCTCCTTTTTAAATTCCATTTAAGTTTCTAATTAATATTTATTATTATTATTGCATTATTTATAGTTTATAATATTTATTTATTTTGGTTAAAATTGAAAATAATAACACTCCCTGACTTGGCATTTCTGTTCTGTTCTCTCTTTTCTATGCGCTTCGCTTCTGTGCTCTCTATGATTCCCACTCGTATTTTCCCAAACAGCACAAAAAGAGAAAACAAAAGCGAAAAAGGGAAGAGAGAGAGAGAGAGGAGATTAAATCCTTGAAAGAGAAACTCACCGCCGGCGACACTTCTCACTGAAGTAATAATGCACTTACGACTCTCCTATTGAGCATCTCACGCGCCACCGCAAAAATGTACTAATTCCGAAGCTGTCGCACTGAACAAAAAAGCCACACAGTGCACCACCGCAGAGTTAAAAGAGAATGCGTGAAGCACTAGCGTACGATATCGCCGGGGCGTCGCCGTCTCCGACGCCACCGGTGGTTGCGGCGGGGCGAAGCCGTTCGCAGGGATTTCCGCGGCGAGTGACACCCGAGACGTTGTCTCCGGCGCTGCTGTCTGGATCGGCTGTAGAGCGGGTTCTCCCGAACGGCGACTTCTACGCCGGAAGCTTCTCCGGCAACGTGCCTCACGGATCGGGGAAGTACCTGTGGACGGACGGATGCATGTACGAGGGGGAGTGGAAGCGGGGAAAGGCCTCCGGCAAGGGGAAATTCTCGTGGCCCTCGGGTGCGACCTATGAGGGTCAGTTCAAATCGGGTCGAATGGAAGGGTTTGGAACCTTCGTCGGATCCGACGGTGACACCTACCGCGGGTCTTGGATCTCCGACCGGAAACAAGGGTTCGGGCAGAAGCGCTACGCGAACGGGGACTTATACGAAGGGTGGTGGAAGCGCAACGTGCAAGACGGTCACGGCCGTTACGTTTGGAAGAACGGGAACGAGTATGTCGGGGAATGGAAGAACGGCGTGATTAACGGCAAGGGCACTCTGGTGTGGGCGAACGGGAACCGTTACGAGGGGCAATGGGAGAACGGGGTCCCTAAGGGTCACGGCGTTATGAAGATTCACCACCGTTTGCTCTGGGGCGAGAATTTCAGCGTGAAACGTTTCTCCGTTGACGGAAGAGGGAGCGTGAATAATGACAAGAGTTTCCCCAGGATTTGCATCTGGGAGTCGGAGGGTGAAGCGGGAGACATCACGTGCGATATTATCGATAATGTGGAAGCTTCCATGTTTTACCGCGACGGAACGACGTCGGATTGTGAAGATTTGAGAAGGAACCCTTGTTGTTTTGCGAGCGAAGTGAAGAGACCCGGGGAAACAATTTCCAAAGGGCATAAGAATTATGATTTGATGCTTAATCTGCAATTGGGGATAAGGTGAATGAAGTGCTTCGGCTTTTATTTTTGTTTCAAGTGTTATTGCGAATTCGCTTGTGTTTGTTTTTGTTAATCTTTTAAATTGCGCAGGTACTCTGTTGGTAAGGAGGCTTCCACTTTGCGGGAGCTTAAGCAGAGTGATTTTGATCCGAAGGAGAAGTTCTGGACTAGGTTTCCCTCTGAGGGGTCCAAGATTACGCCGCCGCATCAGTCCGCCGAGTTTCGATGGAAGGATTACTGTCCGGTGGTTTTTAGGTGTGTAGAATTTTTGGAGGGTGTGGTGTATGTTGGATGTTTTGGGGTGTTTCTGTTTTTAGTTGACTGAGTTTCGGTTTGGATTGTAGGCATTTGAGAAAGCTGTTTCAGGTGGATCCTGCTGACTACATGTTGGCTATATGTGGGGATGATGCTCTTCGGGAGCTTTCTTCTCCTGGGAAAAGTGGAAGCATCTTCTATTTGACCCAGGATGATAGATTCATGATAAAGACGGTGAAGAAATCTGAAGTCAAGGTTAGACACATGTGTTCTAAAGCTTGTAGGGTTATGTCTTGTTAAATTCTGGAATGAAATTCTGGTAGTGTGAAACTCCCCATGCCCAAATGGATAGGTTTCTTTGTTTTCTACTCCACGGTATATGGGTGGTAAATGTTTTTTATGAATCAGTCAACTTCGGGTTTTGGAAGGGGGGACCTGTTTTATTGGTTTGGTCATTCATGTTTTGTGATTTAACATGAATTCTTACCTTTTATCAGACTAGGAATCTTTGGCTTGGTACTTACATAGACTGATGCTTGATTCTGGTGTTCAACTTTTAGGTGCTTCTTCGGATGCTTCGAAGTTATTATCAACATGTATCTCGATATGAGAATTCACTTGTGACCAAATTCTATGGGGTGCACTGTGTTAAGCCAATTGGAGGCCAGAAGGTATATAAATTAATAGATGTGTTCCAGCTGTTTGGAGGGATCGCCCCCATATTCAGTACTTGACTTTTGATGGTTTGTTGAAAATCAGATTCGGTTCATTGTGATGGGCAATCTTTTTTGTTCGGAATATCCAATTCATAGACGATTTGACTTGAAAGGATCTTCACATGGCCGCACTACAGATAAACCTGAGGAGGACATTGATGAAACAACCACTCTAAAGGACCTTGATCTCAACTTTGCGTTTCGTGTTCAAAGAAATTGGTTTCAGGAACTCATCAAGTAAGTTACCGTTATCCTTTGTATATATACACTTTTAGGGGATTGAACAAGATACATATATGCTGACGTACTCCTCTCATTGTGTTCAGACAAATTGAGCTGGACTGTGAGTTCTTGGAAGCTGAGAAAATTATGGATTACAGTCTTTTAGTTGGCATTCATTTTCGTGATGATAATACTTGTGACAAAATGGGGCTGTCACCTTTTCTCCTGCGTACTGGTATCTATCCGCCATCCACTTGAGTGCATATAGACGAGAGTTTATGTTACAAAAGTTTAAAATTCATCTGTTTTCCCCTTCAGGCAATAGGGATACTTATCAGAATGAGAAGTTCATGCGTGGTTATCGCTTTCTTGAAGCAGAGCTACATGATAAAGATCGAGTTAAATCTGGAAGGTAAATTGTCCTATGTTCTAGTTCCTTACTATTAATGTGGATGGAATTTCTCTGTTATTAATTTGTAAAAAGATTGCATAAAACCTGTTTCCATTGTTAAATTAAATGGGCATATTCCCGTAATCATTTAGAACATAGCCATGGTGAGTGAGGATTGTTTCACTCGGAGATGTATTGGTGCTTGAGCAAAATTGGTCCTACTGCTATCAGGGTGAAAATAATTGATAGATATGTATCATGTTACCACTTGTAAGCATCACAAACTAAGATGTTTGTGACTTGTACGCCCTTGCAAGTTGCAATCTTAAGCTATAACCCTGTTGGCATTAATATTTAATAATTTCTTCATTTTAATTGATATTTTTCATGATAATAATTGAAAGTAGTTTGCATTATTTTAGCAAGTCAGTGGGCATATAGTATTGCAGGCAATTGTTGTTAGTGGGCCTCATGTAGTCTGTGGTCCCGATTCATTAATTCAAATTCGTATTTCTAATTTATTTTTGGCCTGACAATTGATGTATTGAGTCAATTATGATTGTTTCAATACTTTCTCTGGATTCATGATTTTTCTTTATCTATCCTATACACCAAGCTTAGTCGGGCAGAAACATAATTCCAACCTCTACTTGCTCAATGATTTTGAAATTGCGAGTTTTTATTTACTATTTTGTTACTTTCCTATACCATTCAAGTTTGTTGGCTTTTATGTGAATGCATATTTGTGGCATGTACTGAGTAGGATTATTGTTTCAGGAAATCATTGATTAGACTAGGAGCCAATATGCCTGCAAGAGCGGAGCGAGTAGTACGGAGGAGTGACTTCGATCAATACACCACTGTTGGAATCAGCCATTTGACCCCTTATCGGAGTGGGGAGACTTACGATGTGATTCTATATTTTGGGATTATTGATATTTTGCAAGATTATGATATCAGCAAGAAGCTTGAGCATGCTTACAAGTCATTGCAAGTTGACCCTTCTTCAATTTCTGCTGTTGATCCAAAGCTCTACTCGAAGAGGTTTCGCGATTTTGTAGGGAGAATTTTCATTGAAGAGAGGTAGCAGATCGGTTGGCACAGAATGAGGCTAAAATATTTCTTCCTGAAGGTGAAAAAGATTCCTGATTGTTCATAACATTCAGGAAAAAAATGCTTCAAATTTGAAACCCATTGCAATGATCTTGGAGTTGACTGGTTAAGATGGCCACTCTACGGTCAAGTGGCTGACGGAAGGTCGTTGGAATTGGGGTTGTTTTATGGCTTAGTTTTAAAAATAGAGCCATGGTGATGGTATGGTGAAGGACGGGAAAACTTGTACATGAAGATGGGGATGAAGTTGGATTATTTTCTTTACTTGTTTGGTTTAGGGGAAATGGGGTTGGGCTTGTTGAATTTTTTGTGGTTACTGCATAGAATATGAAATATACGATGGAGAGATAAGGAGGAGGGAACGGCGTGGAGTGTTTTCTCTGTGAGCCTTTTGATTAAAAAATGCGTGGATAAGTAGGAAATAAGGAAAAATGTACAGTGTTTATACAAAGGATGGATAGTTGAAGGAAATTATTAATTTAATTTTGTATTTTGATCATTATTCTTGAATTATTGAGAGACATTTTGAGTAGGCGTGTTATGTTGAGAGAGTGAGATGGAGTGTCCAATTCTTCTCTTCCACACACCAAAGTCTCTTATCTGATGAATGAAACATAAATAAGTGGGGCTTCATTGCGGGGTTGAAGAAAATTAAAAACTGGGGTCGTTGGGTTACCTTTTGCAGTGAAAGCGAGGGCGTTGGGCTTCAAAGTGTGTTGAGGGCATGAAAAGCAGAGAAAGGAGGAGAGAGACACAGAGATGCGCTGCTGTTTCTCGTTTTTCCTCTCATTTTGTTCACTTTCTCTCATGCTTTTCACTGTTTATGTGCCTCTCATTCTACTTCTTTTTTTATCTTAATTTAGTAAAAAATTGACCAAGTTTTTTAATCGTTTGGGTTTGCGAGAAAGAAACCAAACGTACCTATATCAGTAATCACATCACGTGGTGGAACCTGCTCTGATTGCTCCATTAAATCTATCTCGGTAACAAGTAAAATTGTAATTATGTCGTGTGATTGAAGGCATTATATATTATTGTTTATTATCCACTGTAAAATTAGCACTTATGCACTGCTTCTGCTCTTTTCTGTTTTGACCTTTGTTCTCCTTTGAAACGATTATAGTGTAATGTCTGAGTGGCTGGTCCCATCGCCATTTGTTTCTCTTTTCAGGAAGCTAATCAGCATTATGGATTTCAAGCGTGTCTTCCACGTCCTTTCATTCCACTCTCAATTCAAACAAACCTTCTTCCCACAATTAATTTACATCTACAATCCATCTTTTAAATCATTTCAGTATTGTTCTTCCAAATCATAATCACTATCAAATAAATATGCCACATAATCGAAACGTCAAATAGTAAATATGTAGAATGTTACTATTCCTAACAACAGTTTCAGAGCTTACTAATTTTGCTACTGATAAATTGCAACAATTTCTTTCAGTTTGAAATATTATACACTAACTCCTAGCGAAATATAATTGTGGAAAAAAATTTGAAAAGTATATCCCCATTGAGTTGTCAGTAAAATCTTAATAGTGTAAGAATTTGATGGTGGTTGCATAAGTGCCCCTAGGTTGAGGGAATGGGACCTGGATCCCACGTTCCCATTTTAAAAATAGTATTGATGCAAACAAACAGGGATTAGGCAAAAACATTAAGTAGCCGTACAACAACAATTCCGGAACTGGTTTCTCAACGTGTCTCCATATGTTGTTTGAATCGCCTTTCGTTGTACTTTTCCATCACCCAACTTTTTCCACGTGCATTTCAACCCATACACCAAATGCATTCCCAACACTTCCTAAACAATTAATCCCTTTACATTACTCACTCACTGTTACTCTTCTTAAATTAATCCCTATTTCCACTTCTCACACCTTTAAAAACACCTCATTCATCTCGGTTTCTGCTCAAATAGATTTCCTAACACACACAATCCATCTCTCCAATCTCTAATCATGCCTCTCCTAACCATTACTTTCACTGTTTTCATTTCAATCTCATTTCTAAATATATTCAAACTTCAAAATAAACAATACTTTAAGAGGGTAAGTTAAAGATATTCAAGGAATTTGCAGTGATCGGAAGCATGCATGTACAATATATAATCTATTTAATTCCGGTGGCTAGCAATAGCATGTGTTAAACTTACATTACATCGCATTTTGCAGGCTATGACATATTGCCATTAGTTTAATGTACATTATAATAATCCTTAAAATGGGATTTGCAATCTGGTTCCGTACATTTTGAAAACTTTTGATTGAGTCAACACAAGTTAGCCAAATCCAATGGAAAGTGTACATTGGAAACTGCAACACAAACAACCCAAGTGCAAAATAATCAATTAATTGAATTGAAACCATCGTCATGGGAATGCCGAATGCATATATACAAAATGAATTTAACTCAACCAAATCCCTAAGATCTGTACTCAATTGGCTCATGATGCCGGATCTGTCTGTTTGGAATCGAAGAAGAATAAGAAAATAGCATTCAGGAAGACCCAAACAAGGGAAACAAAATAAGGAAGCTTTGCCACACATGTATTGATGTAAACTAAGAGTTAGGCATATGGAAGCAACATTTTTAGAGTTAATTATTTATTAATATTTTTTATTTCCTTATTCTATTTTTCTTAGGAATAGCATCCTTGTAACATTCAACTGCTTTATCTCTGTAAAATTCTCATGAATAGTAAAATATAAGTGATCAATTGGATGCTAATAAATTAATTTGAATTGCCCCAAATTTGACCTCATTGGAACTAAAAAAATACAGAATGGAAGGCCTGTAAAGTAAGGAAGGGTGTAACAAGTGGAATAGGGGTGGCACATGGGACAGACACTGCTACTACTTTATCTACCTAGGTTGTGGTAGTAGATACATGTGTTTGCATACCCAAAGGGAAATTTTCAAACCATTTTAAATTAATAAATAGTTACACAAATCATAAAAGAACATAGTCAATTGTGAGTTGCGAAGAAAAAGTGGAAAAAATGTCCAATAAAGAATAAAAGGAACATAGTCAAATAGTTGGATACCAACACAATGCACATTATGGTCCAGGTTGTGTTGTTGTTTTGGTGAGGATGGTGTGAAGTGTGACGATAGAACCTAAATATATATAAGCTAAATATAGTTGTACTGTGTTTGTTTGTATGTGTGTGTCGCAGAACATTTACACACGCCGATTCTATTTTCAACCAAGCTTAGCGTCGCAAGAATGAAAGTAACACAGTTCTGTTCTGTATGCACCAGGATTCTTCTTTAACCAATGTAAATAAGGATAAATTTATCATATCATATCAAAATTTAAATTCTATTTACGCAGTTCGTTCAGTACCTATAATCGTAAGAGTTCCTTTTATGACTCGTAATTGTTTTCGTAAAAGTATTTTATATATGTTTGCTTAAAAAAAACCTTTGCCGTAGTTTTAATGTTAAATATAGTCGTTTATTTTATTATTCCTGTAAATAAACAAAGGTACACATCAAATATGTTTGAATGGTGTGTGTGAATGTTTTTTTTCTTTCTTTATTAGACTAAATTCAAGTTCGCAAAGAGAAGCAATAGTAGTTTAATTATCACAGAGTCATTTACCTTTTATCTTAAGACATTAATCTGTTCATATTACTTGAATTGAGTTGATAGTTGTACGTCTAAATATTCTTAATTATGATTTTGAGATTGTTTTACATGTGATCAGTGTTGAAAATAAAAATTAGATGATAATGTTAAACATTGACTGATTAACTGTGTGCGAATTTAGAGAGACGAGATGCTGATATATCTTAGATATATGCATATGGATATCAGAAAATGTAAACTGAAATACTGAATAGTATAATTCTTATAAATATCTTTTTCTCTCAAACTAAAAATATTTTTGTTATATTTAGTATCACGTGATACTTGTTAATTATATGATAAACTAACGTTTAATTGAATAATCTAGGTAGTATCTATTAGTAATGCAACATATATCACATTTTGGAAAAAAATATTTAAGATCTACAAATACTTTCTTTTGTGTATATTAAACAGAAAAAAAAATAGCAATTCAAAATTTGGAGGAATTATGAAATACTTAAAAGGACTAAATTCAATTATTTCAAATTTTAAAAATGAAAGAAAATATTTTATAGGAACTAGACAACCGTGCTCATATGAAACTAAAATCAAATTCGAACAATTTTTTTATACACAACTCAAATTCAAGATAATTAGTTAAACTAAATAGTTCTCAGAACTAAACCAAAACCTGTCAGTTTAACCGAAAACCGATCCTATCTCATTCAGTTATAATGCACAATTGGCTATACACAAAATCAGTATCAAACTTGTGAAACCTATAAATTTGATGAAACAATTTGGTTCACCAAAAAGTTAATAAATTACAATTTATTTTTTTCTTAAATAATAAAAATCATCCTAAATTATTATTTATTTATTTATTATTATTAATAAATATCGATGTATATTAAGGGCGATACATATAGTTTATTTAAACTTTTATATACATGGAAGGTTTAAAACCTATAAATTATTATTTTTTATTTCAGCATTATAAAATTCTGATATTACTTTTTAATATTTTTATTATTACAATAATTTATTAATACCTATTCAACTACCGTAAACCATAAAATCTTGAATAAATACCGGTTTATTGATTGGTCCAATTTAAAATTTTTTTTTGTTAAACTATGATAATTTTACTTTAGACTAATCTAAACATTGGATGAAGTATATTTAATGCCATCTTTAATATATAAAAATATTATTAAAGAAATTAGTGAAACCATGTTGTACCGGTATAGACCGAACGGTTAATATCCTGTCTCGGCTCAAGCGATCAGGCAGACTGATGAACCCATATCCATGTGGGTTGACCGACACTCTCAGTTTAATCACATTCAATCAAGGTCAGTAAAGCTAAGCCATCATTAAGGACTAGGTAATACATCTCTAAGTAAGGTCCACTTCACTAATCCGGTCCAACAAAGGTAGATCAATTAAAATAATATAAATAACGCACATTCCAAGAAGTAGGTACGTCATAAATTACTGTACTCTAACATCCAAGTGTCGAATACCCTTTGCTGACTTGAGCGTCAAAATGCCTTCTACAGGTACCCGGATTCGACATTCCCTAAAAGGTCGAGCGATCGAGTGACCGAGACTCCAAGAAATAGCAGAAAGTGTGGAAAAGGAAGTTAAAACATAGTTCGACCGTCCGATAAAAAAGAGAAAGACGAAATTTCTCAATAGTTCTCTAGGTCCATCATTTTAAGAGGAACACGTGTTTTTCAAAATATAATCCCAAATAAATTTTCAAACTCCAAAGCATTCAATCTTAATTTTATTTTTTTGTTTAAACACAATTTAACTTTGTGTGTATACATATATATATATATATATATATATTATCTTTTAATTGAGTCCTATAAAAATATTAATTAAATATTTATGGTTATGGTTAAGGTGGATAAGGAAAAGTGCTTTGTGTTGTGAGGTCATCAATAAATGTATTGCTACTTCTCTCTCCCTTATAACTAACACTCATTAATTGGGTGGGTCGCCACTTGTCGCCAAAAGCTTCTAACCCTTGCCAACACTTGCCTCTCTCAAAGGGGACAACACCTATGTTTCCTAACATTACTCATTTATTGCTTTTCATTTTTATATCAATTTCTTAACAAATATTTCTAACCACTTATTAAAAATATTCTCATTAATAATAATAATTTTTAATAAAGTATAATGTGGTATAAGAGTTGAGATGAATAATAATTTACATATTTTTTTAATTATTTAAAATATTTATAAAGAATAAAATTATAACAAAATTTTGAATTAAACTGAGAATACTTCAAAATACGATGATTGAGTTCTAGTAATAGTATCTTAACAAATTTATTTTTCAAAGATTGTATTTATTTTTTAAAGTAGCACAAATTATCTTCAAATTTTGTCAAATTATACTTGTGTATCTAATGTGTTCATCATTACAAATTTATGATTATTTTAAACTTAAAACAATATACTTTATAAGAAAATGCTTTGCAGTTATTATTTTTAAACTTTTAGTTCACCTATATTTGTTTGTACTATTTAGTCCATATATAAATTCAATTTCATGGCGCTTAAATGTTATATTTAAGTTTGACTCTTAGAAATGTAGTCATATTAAATATTCGAAAAAAGAATTGTACCATTTATAGAGATTCTATCTTATTTTAAATTTGTAAAATTTTTGGTTTCATTTATTTGCTAGTTTTTCTCTGTTTTCAAATTTTATTTATTTCTTTTAGTTGTTAACATTCTGAAAAGATGTACAACGTAAGAAACATTCATTTTCGAAGTCTCATCAAATGAGTCGCTTTCATATTCATTTACCTTAATGATTTGTTACATTCATTTACGTTAATGATTTTGTTTTGATTAGAATTTGAGATAATTTGGATGGAGTGAATTTGAGATAATTTGAATGGAAGTATAAAAGAAATTATGGTATTTAGATTAAAATAAATAAAATAAAATTTGTAGGAAAAGTTTATGAAAATTTGTGATGAGTGTGATTGAAATTATATTTTTTAATTAA
>Ga0123341_1000975_pt1 | contig 20186 bp, 26 predicted proteins | sample Turbeapinknodule_FD_89959 | JGI IMG/M metagenome (GOLD analysis project Ga0123341, IMG submission 89959) | Root nodule microbial communities of legume samples collected from Mexico - Turtle bean Mexico pink nodule | ecosystem: Host-associated > Plants > Roots > Nodule | place: Mexico: Nepantla...
AAACAAAAGAGTTAGTATATCTTATATTTAATTATTGAATTTTATCAAGGGAAAAGTTTTTTTATGCTTATCCAATCATAAATTACTATATGTAGTAATATTGTTGACTTTTATAACACTTAGTTTACAAATCGTATTTAATTTAATTTCTAATCAATTGACAATGTAAAATCTTTATATTAGCAGAGAATGAAAATTAAACTCTTAATTATAATATTGTTGTTTTATGCTATTTGGCCTGGCAGGGTGAGATGATGTTTGAGAAGTACAATTTTGCTGGAGTGAATTTACAATTCCAAGCTGTTCTGACATTATGTGCTCAAGGTGCTTATAGAGATGAGTGAAGGTTGATATTTTGGTTTTCTATTATCTCAGCCTAATTGTAGTTTACTCCCATGAGTCTTATTACACATTTTTGAAAAATACCGACTATCTTTATAACATTTAATTATTTATAAACTGTAGTTTTATACTCTGTTATAATTACACACCATATTTAGTGAAATTACATATCATAACTTGTAAGAACTTATTTCTAAAATAGGGAGTTTTTTTCCATCAATATGTGTTCTCTGGAAAACCTGCTCTTCCTTCTCCAATATATGCTCACTTTGTGCCCTCTTTCAGCTTTCACTTTAACATTTCTTTACTTGTCTCAGGTTTGTTTACTGGATTAGTTATTGAGTCCGGTGATGGTGTCACCCATGTGGTAATTAATTAGCTTCTACGCCACTTAATTGTTATGCTGACCACTATAATGACACTGGCTTTTGTTCCCTTTTTTTTTTTATTTCACTTTTTTACTTCTTTGTACATTGCCTTTGCTACAGTAAATATTTACATAATGTCAGTTTAATATAAATCTTATGATGGCAAACTTTACAAGCTTGTTTCCTTGTTGATTGTTATAACAAATCTTAGATTGAATTGGGTACAGTAACTAAATCAAACATGACAATGTCATATCTCTCTCTAAAGAGTATTATATGTTATTCTTAACAAGTACCCAAATATTGATAAGAAATGCTGTGTTCCTTTGACAATATATTTTGCAAAGTTGGTGCTGAATAAGCTTATTGGATTCTAACTTTTGAATGCGTTTCACTGTTGCATTTATGTGAATATCGTATTTCGCTACTTTCAATTCAGTGCATGAACATGATCATTAGTTTGTTTAGCTTTGTTCATACTTTTGGATTGGATTGCTAACATATACTGTAATTTTATAAATATTACTCATTGGATGAAAGCTTTAAATTCCATGGTGGATTTGTGAGCTTGTCCTTAAAATAATTTTTAAATAATGTTAAAACAGAATGGGCATTAGTTATAATTAGTATTACACCAATTAATGACTTTTTGTGTAACCTCATTTCTTGAAATCCACCACTCCTTGAAAGCTTGTACCATTTGTAACATTGCCATAACATTTTAATTAACTAATACTCTTATGTACTCTATCAACTTAAAGTGATTTCTAAAGTTTGCTGGAAGAAACAGTAACTTTGTTTACCAGACAATGGATTCCAATCTTCCAAGAGGCACCCACGTATTAAAATTGTAATAAAAAGTAAGTGTTAAGGAACCCCCAAAATAAGTATAGTCACAGTCTTAGTCCAAGCCTCAGGCTACCAGAAACCTCTCCAAATTCTCTTTACCCCCTATCCCCTCCTTGTCATTAGTGTAAGCTTTTTCCCATTTCCCTCTTTGACCTTATAATCATGCTGATAGAATTGGATCAGATTGCAAGGAAATGGAAGAAATTTTATTGAGATACAACTCCCCGACCAATGGACAACATGAACAAGATGATCTTGATCTTCAGAGGAAAGAAAAGTGATATGACCTCTACAAGAGTATTCAGAACTAACTTTCTCTGTCTTAATTTCCTAATCTGTCTGTTTCTCTCTACTGTGACAGAGTTGTGCATCGTTTATCTTGCGTCACATATTCTCCTTTAATGGGAGGTCTAACACATCTTTCATTTATCATTTGTCAGATGCCCTTCTACTTTGGAACCCTTTTCTCTGCACTAAAAAAATTCTTCACTATTTCATTACAATTCCTCCGTGCCTTCATTGTTGATATTAACCTAACTTCCTCCAGTCTGGACCCATCATGTTTCATTTTTCTTTCATATACATGCGTTTAGCAACTATCAGTGTATGTATACCAAACATTTAAGCCATACCCTTGAATGGATTCCACGCATTGTAGTGCCTGTTTAAACAAGGCTAAATATTGAGGATCTTATTATGTAAAGGTCCTACAACTGAGAAAGGAGAGCTAGAATCACAACTCACATAGTCGTTGGCTTTGATCCTGTTGCATGTGTCTCAGCCAATGATCTATGCAAGTAACAATGTATGATGTCTCAAAACATCCTTAATGGTTTTGCAGTTTGGAATTAATTTAAGATTGATGTAGAAAAATTATTTCAATTCTTCAAGAAAAAATCTCTTACTCTGCCTTTGGAATTTTCTTGAAACAAGACTGAATAGGTAAAATGTCGTGACTTGTGACTCATTGTGTATTTTTTTTTATTGAGAATTGGGACTCCTCTTGTCTATTTCCATTTTCTGAATGATTATGAAGCGTAATATATGAGAGAAACACTATGATCACCAATCATGTACACAAGTGTTATGTTGTATGACCCATGGTTTAAGAGTGCTTAATACTAAAATATTATTATTATTTATATACAATCCAAAACCGTTAATCATGAAAGTTATTGTCCAGGTTCCTGTTGTTGATGGTTGTTCTTTTCCTCATATAACTAAACGAATGAATGTTGCTGGTCGACATATAACCTCCTATCTTGTTGATTTGCTTTCAAGGAGGGGGTAGGGACTAACTCCTTTCGTTTTAGTTGTAATGTCTTATGTATGCTTAAATTCTTATTGGAACACAATTTTCTGTCCTAAGGTATGCATTAAATAGGACTGCTGATTTTGAGACGGTTAGGGAAATCAAAGAGAAGCTATGCTATATAAGGTTGGCCACAAATCTCAAGCCCCACTTTGATTTCATGTGCCCTGTAATCTTTGTTGAGTAGGTACATCTTTTCCCCCCAGTTACGACTACAAGAGGGAATACCAGTTGGGGCTTGAGACCACCATCCTTGTTAAAAATTATACTGTAAGTTGATATTCTGCATTTGTTGAAATCTTTTTATGGCTAGTTTTGTATAAATAATTCTAGATTTAGTATGAATTTCTGGTTAAAATGCTTTTCCTAAAGATAGAGGGACAAGAGTCATGTTATGTTGATACTTCAATCTGTTCTTCAGAGAATCTCAATTCCTATGCCTTTCAAACTTCTGGTAATTACATTCATTCTTTTTCTTCCTAAATGCATGCAAGTACTTTGTGCTATTTATTATTCTTATTATTAATGTCATTGTTGTTATCCATGTAGTGCATTTGGTTTAAAGGGTGGAAGGGGAGAGTTCTGTTTTTTGTTTTGATCCAAGAAAAGTGTAGATAAGGGAAAATATGAGTAATGTATTGTTAATCCTATGAGCTTCAGTGAAAGGGATGGGAGGTGAAATAAATTCCTAGAGCAATTCATTCAGCACAGTAAACAAAGTTGTGAACAACCTCATTCCTTTTTCCCTGCATGCTGATTTAGCCTTTCTGAATCAGCTTCCAGATGGAAGGGTCATTAAAGTAGGCACCGAAAGGTTCCAAGCTCCTGAGGTTCTTTTCACTCCGGTAGGTATTTGGTGTCCATTTTATTTATGTTTTCTATTGTTAAAGATATGTATATATTTACTTTTTGGCTATTTAGATGACGTATTTTCATTGTGCAAATCCTATGAGAATCGTTATGGCAATTGTTCTTTAAGAGCATAACTAAAGTATTTTCACCATCTTTGTAATTTTAGGTGAATTACATAGCATGTAATTTTCTGGCATATGATTGCTTTGCCTTTTCCTCATTGAACAGGAACTTATAGATGTAGAAGGTGATGGAATTGCTGACATGGTTTTTCGCTGCATTCAGGAAATGGATATTGACAATCGGATGACGGTACGATACTCCTTTTGAAATCTATTGTTGTAACTAGCGAATTATTAGAATAAAAATATCCTCAGTATCTTCATATTGATCGGTAGAAAATATCTCTACAATCTTCATATTGATTTCAACATATTTTTATTTTCTTAATTTAGAGAGTTTGATTATTAGAAATAGAGGTGATGAGAATGTTATTGATGTAATTGTTATCAATAAAATAATTCTTTTTTTCCTTATATAGTTCGAGTTGGTATAAGTGCTCCCAGTCTTGGGAACTCTGCTGCCACGTAAACAATTGCCACTGCCATTATCCACCACTGCTGCCTTTGAGGTTAGTGGTGGGTCAGAAAGGTGGACCCCATGCAGACGATCGCAATGTCAGTAGTCACATTGCCAATGGAGTTGCCACGTGGCCCCACCATCGCCTTTGAGGTCAATGGTGGGCCAGAAAGGTGCAGCCCACACGCCTAGCTCTGTTGAATTGCACTTGTCGCCATGATAGGGTCGTTAGGACCTCTTGAGCCTATTCCGTGGGGTCGTGCCGTCTCAATTTTTTTGCCAAATGTGTCTATTCGGTATTGTTAGGGTGATTCCCACATCGACAAGAAGACCTGAACATCTCCGGTGTGAAAATTAGATATTTATAAGTGGTTTGATAGTAACTTGATATTAATGGTATCATAGGCCTAATAAATTTTAGTAGGATAAATTCTTATATCATGTTAAATTATAGGAAATAGAAACATTGAGTTGATATCTTGTGTTAGAGACATTGTAAATGCTTTATTTATTCTAAGAAAACGAAATCAATACAATAAATAGAGAAAATATGGTACCCTATAATAATATAGATTTGGTATCCTTTTCATATGGCTACTCCTTATGGTTTTAAATTTGTTACCACTATTGATAACTATTCTAAGATTTGGTTGATTCTCTTAGAATAGGTAATAGGTTTTAAATTGTTTTTTATTGGAAAATTGTTGTGAGTTCTACATATCTTTATACCTAATACTCTAGTTTTGTCTTTTAATCTTTTTTTTTACTCTACTCATTGTATCATAATTCTATCAATATAAATGAGAATAGAACAAAGGTGATTCAAGCTCTCTAAAATATGTTATTACTTTGTGCTTATCTCAGAGGGGGGTCAATCCTGCTCTGTTGGTCTTAGTCTTGTTTGGCGAATTCTCCGTCGTCGTTTGCCATCCCCCACTTCCTGATGTTGTCATCACAATTTTCTCCGGTAACCACCAAATCTGAAGCATCTCCCTAAGGGACCCCCAATCGGGTCTCCAGACTAAATCAATACAACGCGCTGCCACACACTTTTTATCACCGTTGCAAGGCACTTTATGTCCATGTGTCGCCTTCAGCTCACTAAAGCAACGCCGCACCTCCTTCCTAGGACTGTCGAACCTCCTTATCCTTGTTTTGACCTTTGGTTCTCCATTATATAAGTTCAAAGTACCTCGAATGAATAAGTTCATACAAATAAGTTGTTAAAGTCATAAAAATTAAATAGAAATGAACAAAATGTCAAGTTTCTATGTCCAATCTTCTGAAAGACATCATCCTCTCCATCATCATCTTCATCACAATGTTGATCACCATTAAACTCTTACCAAGATGAAAATTGTGCATCCACATTAGCATCAAAAGTTATATTATGAAGATCAAGTGCATCTAGAGTTGGATCTCTTATTGATCCATCCAAGTGAACACTTTCATATTCATATTCACCTTAAACTTGCTCAATCTTAATAATATCATCTCCCTCTTCAATTATCATTTCATCATCTGACTCAATATCATCAAATGGAAGAGCAAAAGTCTTTCTAATTTGTTTATTTTTCAACTAAAAGTTATGCATCACATAAACCAAATCATTAATCTTTCTGCAACACCCTTAACCTATCTTCTCATGCACATATACAACCCTCTTTTACTAGAGAATCATCAAGTCTAAAATTAGGTTCATAGCGAAAGTGGGGGTTGAGATAATAGGCAAGGGCATGGAAAGGCCTATGAAGCTAATTATCCCACTTGCATAAATTATTTTCCAATATTCATAATTACATTCAATACGAATTATTACAAAGTGGACTTTAAGCCTAACTCAACCCCATAAAACCGGCTCAATAAGGTGAGGTTTGCACCCACTTATATACTATGAAATACTCTAATCTCTAGTCGATGTGGGATCTCCAACACCCCCCCTTACGCCGAGACTGCCAACTCGTGCGTGAGACTATATATTATGGGTGGTCCGATAGCGGGTGGCACGATAGGCCCAACACAAACACTCGCTAGGATAGACTTGAAATGACTCTGATACCATATTACAAAGTGGACTTTAAGCCTAACTCAACCCCATAAAACCGACTCAATAAGGTGAGGTTTGCACCCACTTATATACTATGAAAGAGATGTGGGATCTCTAACACAAATTACAATATATTTGAAATAATTTCACAAATAAGTAATTAAATTTTGAAAGATAAGGTATAAAGCTTTCACCTTTTCTTAATATTGTTAAAATTGCAATTAATCTTATCCTTTGCATAATCCATCTTCTCATATATGAAACTCATTGCAGACTTTGTATCTGAGTCCATGAATCTTAGGACTACCATAAGAGGGGCAATAACTTTGAGGCATGTGGACACATTCTTCCAAAATCGACTATTTAATACCACATTTTCAACTTTTCTCCCCTCCTATGATGTTCCAAACTTGCTTGTTTTCCATTCTTCAGAGCTAACATGGTCAATAATGATGCTTTCAATTCATGAAGACAAGCTAGAGTCAAATGACAAATCTAGTTATACCCGACCCTATCAAGTCTCTTCCTTTTGTGAACTTATTCAACATGCTTATTAACATTGTTTTTCCATGAATGTAACTAGTGATTTTTCTTCCCTTCTTGATAGTAATTTGATGGACTTTGAAATTCTTTTCAAAATCTCCAAAGATCAAATCAATGCAATGGGCAACACATGAAGTCCAATACAATTGCTCCCTTTTTTGCATCTTCCTTGAAATTTGCAGCATTTCAAGAAGTTACAAAACACCTTTTTTTTGTGTCCACCCATTGGACATAATTGTGCAATCTATTCTCTTCCACCCATCCCTAAATTCTTAAAGGATTAAATCAGTTTTGTCCACTGCTTGCTTCAAGAGCTTCTCTCTAACACCATGATAAGATGGGGTTTATAGCCAACTCCATATTTTCCCATCATTTCACACATTTTTTCAAAAAACTGAATTTTATTTCATTAAATGGAATGACAGATGTATAAAAAAATTCAACAATTTGCATCAACTTCTTCTTTATAGTTTTTTTTTAATCATTTGACTCATAGTTACTTTAACTCCCCCTACTACTACCAACTATTTCTTTTCCTTTAAAACCAAACATGCTTTGTCTTTCTTCAACCCCCCTTACTTTTTCACGGTCTTCATCAATTATATTAAACCTTCTTTTCTTCAATGAAGCTTCCTTAGCTTTTGCAACAACTTTTATCATCAAAATTTTGATTTCTTATAAAAAGGAAGCACAAGGTTCATAATCCTCCCTAGTTCCAACAAGATAATGCTTGAATATAAATATTCCTCCATCACAATCTTTGAACAATAATTACATTTCACTTTTTAATTACTTCGTTAATATCTATCTGTGCTTCCATCCAATATTTGACCTATTTTAATAGATGAGAATGCAGTTTGATTGCCCTCAGTTGAATTTGATCTACTCTCAGTCTTACCTAACAAAAACATGATTTTAAAAAACATAATTCAAAAGCCCTAATTTAATCTTTTTCCTGCCCTAATTTTCCTCTAATAAAAAAATGGCTTAATTACTTTTTTGGTACCTATATTAAGGGGGCAAAAGTCACTTTGGTGTACAGGTTTTAAAAATATTCACTTTTGTCCCACTATTTTTTTAAAATGATGCAATTTGGTCCCTTCTATTAAATTGGCTTAAACCTCGTTAAGTGGATGATGATAAGGCACATAGAGTGGCACAATGATTTACACATGTCTCCACGTGTAATCTGGATTGTATTCTAACATCCTTTTCTTCCCTCCATCCATTCTCCCCCATCAGAGCCTCTTCTCCTTCACCCAAACAAAATGCATTTCACAAACCTCAAACCCCATTAACCTAACTTCTCAAAACCTTAAACCCTCTTCTCTACCCTCTCGTCAAACCCACCTGCATCGCAGTAGTAGCCATCGTTTTTTTCTTCATGTGCCTCCACCCTCCCCGTTTGCATTGGCGCTTCCACATGGCCCTTCGCCACCTTCCTTCACGTAAAATATTCTTCCTGATAACATGGTTGCATCATAAACTCTCTTTGACGAGAGAGTTGTCGAAGGGCAATCAAGCGATGACGTCCTGAAGCTTAATTCCCTCATGCGAAGTGTTAGCGAAATCGAAGAAGCGCTCCTTGCCCTGGACCATTTAATCAAACTCGAATCAAAGGAGCTCGAGTACTCATTCGTGAAGGTGCACCCGCGCCTAGTCAACAACAATAACAAACTCATTGTGAAGGGGTTTGAGGACTTGTTGCAAAGGGATTCGTTCCTCGTGGAGATGTATTGATGCTTGTTAATGCTAATTTCGAAGACGAAGTGGCCGAACATGAAGCTTTTGAAGAAAATTGAAGAGGGTGTAGGTTTGCGTAAAGCAAGAGAGGGATTCTATTGTGAATTTGTGAGAGACTTTAAGTTGTTGATTGCACATATAAAGGTTATCAATGGGCATTTATCGGTTGCATTGAAGGTTATCTATTTTCCAGATCATGTTTTAATCAACATGTATTGTGGTCTGACAATTCTTTTTTCGTCTTTTTGATGCGCCTTTTGAGAGGTGTAGGAGTTTGAATTCCTTACATGAACCACAACATTCATATAGGATACTCACTGTAGAGTCCACGTTTACATCATTGTGTCACATTATCACCCACTTAACACTATTAAAGCCAATCTAACAAAAGGGACCAAATTGCATCATTTGAAAAGAACCGTGGGACCAAAGTGAACTTTTTTAAAGTCTGTACACCATAGTGACTTTTGCCCCTTAATATAGGACCAAAATAGTTAATTAAGCCTAAAAAAATTCATCTTACCTACTGGCTGACAGAGCACAACCACAACAACATAGACCACCCACCTTAGACAATAATGCACCACCAAAGCAGACGATGACGCACCACCTTGCAGTGGCGGCATAATGAATGATCAGAACCATGTCACACTACAACAACATCATGTGACATCACAGGATGTCACATGGAGTACAACAAACACTGACAAACAACAAGAACGATGGTGCAGATAGTAGAGACGACCATGAAGACAAAACCCTTGCAAGCAACAATGGAGAAACACGAATCAGGTGAGTTTTGAAAGAAAACCCTTTGAACTCGTCAACTTGATTGTAGACTTGCAAGTTTAGTTGAGTTCACCAAGTTTGCTTCCGAATGAACTTGTCCAAGGAAAGTAGAAATGTAAATGTTTGTTTGATAACCATGTCTATTTCTTTTCTGTTGATCTCCTCTAACTGAAATGTATTTTGGACTTGCTCTCTCATTCTCTGGAACTCCTACCATTACTTTTGGAAAATTGAATGAAAAAAATTATCTCTCTTGGTTTTCCTCAGTTGAACTTTGGTTTCTTGGCCAAGGTTTCCAAAATGACCTTGAACAAGATAGAAGTAATGTGCCTTCCGAACAAGTTGAACAATCGTAGAAAATTGATTTTCAACTATGTTACTGTGGTAATATGTGTTTAGTTGGGAACGTGCAACTCTTTATGGATAAAAGGCTCAAATATTTTTGCAAACGATATTCAACGCCTTTTATGACTATGCTAATAGGCTATTCTCTCTCAAAACAAATAATTCACAACATGATGTCTTTTATGAGTGAAGATCAATCTTCTGTTGAAGAATTGAAGATGTTCTTAGAGGTTAAGTCATTAGATGAGATTAAGAAAAAGCAGGACAAATCTATATGGTTATGATCGTCCATACCATGCATCCAACTTTTGAACATATTAGAGATAAACTTTTAACATATCACAACACGACTCCTTTGGGTTCCAACTCTTCAAAGCAGGAATGTTCAAGAACCTACAAAATCTTCTAACATGGTTTCTACACGAGGAAGAGGACGTGGTAGTAAGGGACATCCTCAATACACATATTGTAAGAGAATAATTCACATTCAAGAAAACTACTTCTCTTGGCATGACTTTCCTGAGAAGGAAACCAATATCTCTAAAGCTTAAGTTGCTAAGCTCAAATTCTATGATGAAGAATACCAAGAATATTTGAGGTTAAAATCTAATAGATTGGCACACTCATCTACAAATCCCAACTTGTTAACAACATGCATCTTACAATCAGTGGAAAGTCAAAGTCAATGAATAATTGACTTAGGTGCTTCTGATCACATTTTTGGCAATACCTCGTTCTCATCCCCTTCTTTTCCCAAAAATCCTCATTTCATAACCTTATCCAATGGTTCTAGAGTTTCCTTTAAGGGAATTCGTCAAGTTTCCCTTTCTTCTTCCTTAAATCTAAAGTTTGTTCTTTTTGTTCCTGCCTATCCTTTCAATATTATTTCTTTTAAGTTAATTAACCTAGTCTTTAAATTGTTAAATAACCTTTGATGTCAATTATTTTGTTATACAGGAACATGGTTTAGGGCTATTGCTTGGAGAAACACATGAATCTAGAATATTTTGGAACTAGTTCAATTGTTTCTTGTTTTGCATTCCCATCTCCTAAGCTTTCACATGATCGGTTGGTTCATCCTCACTTGTCAAAATTAAAGAAAATGGTCCATAAAAACAAATACAAAAACAATTTGAATGCAATTCACTTTTCAAGATTAAAGTATTAAGAGGATTCTTTTTATGTGGCAAATTGTTTTCACATTTGTGGATTTGTATCCTTCTTACTTTTACACTTTCTAAGAAAATTAAAACTTCATAGTTAAAAGTTTAAGTAAGTTTCTTTGAGTCTTTATAAGTGCTTTTCTTGTTTGTCTTGTTTATGTTTTGTTATCATCATACTTCCATTTTGGTTTAGCTATCTTTCTTTAAACTTTTATTGTCTGTCTTTAAAATTTTCTTAAGGTTTTGCTGGAGTTCTTTGTATGAGCAAGTGATAAGAGCTTTGACCTTTTTCACTTGAAGTGTTGCTTCCAAGTGTATACCCTTTGGAAAAATTGCAAAACCTTTCTAGAGTGAAGTTAACATTTTTCCATCATTTACTAAATAGTCGAGTAATAAACGTGAGTGAGTGTATTAAATTGTTGTTTTTCACTAATTGTTTGCTTTCATTTGTGCAAATCATGACTCAATTGTCTTTGGGAGAATCTTCAAAATCGTTATCTCCTCAAAAGGCACGTCTTTTGGAGGAGCTTGAGGATACCTAGAGGAGTTTGGCCCACAAGGAAGAGAAAATGCGGCAACTAGTGAAAAGAATGCAAAGGCTAGAGGATACTCAAGAGAGACAAGCTAGAGAAAGTAGGCGGGAGCCTAGAAGAACCACAAGACATTACATTCGCTATGAAAGTCAAGAAGAAGAATGGAGAGTGCATAATTATCAAGCTAGGCACCATCATCAACACTAACCAAAGAATTCTTTTCCTTTTGTAAAGTTACATAGTTTTAGCGGGGAAAGTGACCCTAATGTGTACTTAGGATGGGAAGCTAAGATAAAACAATTTTTTAATGTCTATGAGGTCGAAAAGGACAAAAAAAGTTAGCTTCCCTAGAATTTTTAGACCATGCCATGCAATGGTGACATCAAATTGTAATGGACATTGGGGTAAACAAGAGGTCAGTCGTGGTCTCTTGGAGTGATTTAAAATTATGCATGCGTGTGCGATTTGTTCCTCCTAATTATAGTAAGGAACTCTTGTTGAAGTTCCAACGGCTTCATCAAGGATCTAGGAGTGTAGACAAGTATTTGAAAGATTTACAAGTAACTTTGACAAAGCTTTCAAGGATTTTGGGAGTTGGCCAGTGCATGATAATTGAAATTTGTTGAGGATTCATCTAAACTCCCTCTCCCGAAATTACATGCCCTAGATACTGCACTTCCTGTTTACCAAACTTGCATTTTTTGTGATTTGTGTAAAATTGGTGATGTTTGAGAGTTTTTAAAACCTGTTTCAAATGTACCATATGTTCCTCTCACGTGTTGTTGTATATTAGAATATCATAAAAAAAAACACAAACTTCCTCAAGTAAGAATGAAGAATGTTATTCATGTTGCATTGAAAAGTAGCATGTGCATTAGTTAGTCCAAACGACATAACTAGCGATTCATAATGTCCATGGTGAGTACGAAAAGCAATCTTCTGTATGTCAGCTTCATGCATACGAATGGTGATAGCTAGCCCGCAAGTCCACCTTGGAGAAGTAATGTGCCCCATACGATTCGTCCAACAATTCCTCCATTACCGGAATTGGAAATTTATCCAGAATGGTTGCCTTATTCAAGGCCCTATAGTCCACACAAAACCTTCAACTGCCATCATTCTTTTTTACTAGAATCATAAAACTTGAATAAGGGTTGTTGTATGGTCTGATTATCCCTGCCTTCAACATTTCTTCAACCTGTTTCTCTATCTCTGTCTTCCGTAGATGTGAGTATCTATATGGTCAGCTTTAATTGGGATCTTATGATCAATCTCTCTGTTGGGTGGCAAATTTGATGTGAGTTGATTAGGAGATGATTCATGAATAGACACTTTCAAGAATTAGGATCAAGATTCTTAAGCAATTTAAGAACATAAACAAGAACAAGAAACCGAATTGAAATTATGATACAAACACAGTAAACCAAATAGAAACCCATTAACATGAACATGAACCGATTGGATTGATGTGTTGATGCATTTGAACCGATTACAACAACAAACCAACAAATTTAACCGATTAAAGCAAGAGATAACTACAAACTACCGATTGAAAACAACAACTAAACAAGTTCTACCGATTAAAAACAAGAACAAACAACAAGACATGTTTTAGAGTTTTGATATGGCATGGAAATGGAAGAAGAAGATGAAAAGGTTGGAGAAACTTATGTGGTTATAGACAAAGGAATGGTCACGCCACTTGGAAGATGAATGGCTCCAAGATGAGTGAAGAATGCCGCCACTTGAGACTCACAAGATAAGACTATGAGAAGGAGAACAAATCTCACAAATCTCTCTCAATTTGAGAAGAGTAACTTTACTTCAATTTCAATCTAATGTGTCTTTACAAAAACCAAACTCCTCTTTATATAGAATAGAGGGTCGGTCATGAAGAGGCAAGGTAAATGAAAAGGCATTGCAAATGTCGCCCCTCCAAGTCACTCCCATTCTAGAAAATGTGACTTTTCTACTACTTCCCTTTTATGTTCTATTTTAAATCTATTATAAAGATATTACAAAAAAAATATATTAATTGGGCTTGGGCCTCATCTTTTTGAGATGACTAATAAGAAGAACTTCAAATGCTTTGGGTCTTGTCCATTTCTTCTATTGATGAAGTCTTTATTTGTTTGTTGAACCCTTCAAGTTTAACATCCTTGGTCATCTTTATGTATTTTTGGGTCACATCAAAATGTTTGGTTTCTTCAAAAAGCCCTTCACATTCTTTCAATAGATCATTCAATTCTATTGTAACTCTCGGGCTGATCTGTACTTGGCTAGTCAGCGCTCTCTATTCCCCATAAAAGGGACACCGCTTCGATCTCATTCTCGTTTTTTAAAGCTTTAGGAGTCACTAAAGTCCTAGATAACTTATGATCTCCTCTAATTTGCACCTTTTGACCGTTAATGCAAAAATACATTGTCAACATTTCCCAATTGACTTTCACATCACCCAAAGTTGCCAACTATGGTACTCCCAATATCACATCCACCCCTCCTAGCTCAAATAGGAAAAAGGTCTCTTTGAGCATATAATTTCCTAGTTTCACCTCCACATCTTGACAACACCCACTCGCTCTTTTCTTATGGCCATCACCTAACCTCACGTTATACGATGTTGTGGACTCAACTGGTAATCCCAATTGGCTAAACCAACTCAGCAGATATGAAGTTGTGACTAGCCCCATTATCAATCAACACCAACGTTATTTTTCCCTTCACTTTCCCATGTAACTTCACGGTGTTGGGTTGTGTTAGACCCCAACAGAAAAAATGGATAAATCCATCTATTGACACTCCCTTTCCTCTTCTTCATCCTCCAGACTCTCCTCAATCTGCCCCAATATACCTTGATTCACCTTTGTGGGGACTCCCTCGTCTTCTGTGCAGATGATTACCCACTAATTCTTTTTAGGACAACGATGCCTTGGACCATACGCCCCTCCATAGTGGAAACATCTTCCCTTCATCGCACATATTCGGGATAGGAAGGGTGACCCCTTATTTCTTGAACCTTCTCCCGCAACTCCTCTTGGTCGAACCTCTCTGCTTGAGTTGAAGGACTCATTTCTTGCATTACTAGCCAAGCTAGACGAAACCTGGCCACTATTTCCCCTATACACTTATGTGCGGGTTGTTATTCCCGTACCTCTTTGATAACGTCCACAAGAAGCATTATTCCTATACCCATTGCTACCCCTTTTCTCTTCCCTAAAGGATTCCTCCACATCCAATGCAATTTCCATGGCTCTCATTAATTCCTTGGGATCATGGGGTCTAATTTGGTTGCGAATCTTGGACCATAACCCAGAAAAGAATATCCCAGCAGTTGTTCATCTCCTGTTTGCGGTGCTTGTGATAGTAAAAACTCAAACAACTGAATGTATTCATCCACTTTTCCATTCTGTTTGATCTTTGCTAGTTTCTTAAAAACAAAAATCCTTTCCTTTCCACCGAACCTCCTATTCAGTGCCATTGAAAACTCTTCCCAAGAAGGGTTCTTGGAATTCTTTCTCCAAAAACTGAACCAAGGACTGGCGCTTCCTTCCCTACTGATGAAGGCCAATTTTAATCTTTCCTTGGCTGACACATTCTGCATCTCAGAATTTTTCTGCTCTGGCCAACCATACCATTGGATCCACACCCTCAAAGATAGGTAATTCCACCCTCCTAGACCACGGTTTCAACTCTCCTTCATCCTCCGTATCAAACTTGGTACCCTGTCTTGAATGCTCTTCCCTCCTTTCATCGCCATTCACCAAACTCTTTCCTCCTCAAACATTATGTCCCCTTTCTTGATATCCCGCAACCTTTCTTATATTTCTTTGAAGTCCAACATGCCTTCCTTCAACCCAATAATGTCTGCTCTCATTTCCAAAATCCATCTTCCTCGTTCGTTGGCCAACTTCTCTAGTCGTCCTCTGGTCCATCCTTTCTTCCTCCCTCTCTGTTTTTAAGTCGGACCAAATTGATAAGTTCCCAAAAAGAAAGACGAAGACTCTCTCAAAGAACCAAGTTAAAAAAAAAAAGAATAACTCTGTTTTTTATTCCAACACTATTACAAACATTCAAAAGAATACAAATGAAAATAGTTCCTTTCACACAGGTATCCTGTCACCACTTTACACATACAATCAGCTAACCTCTCCCATATCAGGTTGGTCTTTATTTAAAGACCACCCGTAACTAACTCACTAATCCCCTTTTATTATTAAATTTTCCTTCTATGATACACCCTCAATTTACTATCCTTATAACTTCAATCCAGTTAATGGGCCAACCTTATATGAAAATTTTTATGTCCTCCGTCATTTCCTGCTATATTAGTCTCCTGGTCTCATTTATTCTTTGGTTCTCAACACTAAGAAACTCTTTGGCTGGAATGAAATTTACTGTACCTTGCACTGTATAAAAGTTGAGGTCCAAAGTATGACTCAATTTTAGTTGGGGCTATTATTTTGTTGAAAAATATTTTTTCCTCTCTATGTCTTCACCATTACACCTTTCTGCCTTCTCAACTGAGCAAGTCCTCAATCTTTGTATTAATATTTTTATTTGACATCAGATCTCTATCTACATGATCATATTTGTATTGAGTCATGGGTCATGACTAAATTGCATCGTTATTGGCCACCAGTCCAAATAATTATCATTAAAAATATTCCTTTAAGTGAAGAAATTACATTTATGAATAGAACCACTGCAGCTCTAGTGGGTCTTGCACACTCTCCATAATTTATTCACAGCAGTCCTGTCTCTGATATTCTATTTTGAAAATGTCATGCAATTTATTTATGCTGTAAAGTTTTGTCTTGCAGCTATATCAAAGCATAATTTTAAGTGGAGGGAGCACCATGTATCCTGGATTATCAAGCCGGTAATTTGTCATTTCTTCTTTACCTTGGTTCTAATCTCTTGTATATTGAATGTTTTAGTTATTATTATTATTATTATTATTATTATTATTATTATTATTATTATTATTATTATTACTTTTAAATAAGTATTTGCAATTTATATTATTATGTGTCTTGTAATGGATCAGTATCTCCTTTAGCTATTTCCGCGGGTGCAACAGTCTCCATATACATATCCTTTTAACTTTAACTACACTGTGTGTGTTACATCTGAGTTAAAAACCAAAGCTTTTCTTTCTAAAACTTCAAGAGTTTAAGTATTACGTAATATATGCCCACACATGTATTACACGACACTAATCTCAACCCTTAAGTATGTTTTTCTGCTAGATCCATGGTAGTGATAATCAGATGTAATGTAAGTGACAGGTAATGTCATGTCTGTGGATACATATTTGTGAATGCCTTTTGTCCATTTTTCTGAATATTTAAAGGGCCTTCTAGTGCATCATATCTGTGTGGATACATATTTGTGAATGCCTCTAGTCCATTTTTCTGAATATTTAAAGTGCCTCCTATGCATCATATCTGTGAGGATACATATTTGTAAATGCCTTTTGTCCATTTTTCAGAATATTTAAAGTGCCTCCTAAGTGCATTTTTCTTTGGCTGAAAGTATCTTCTAGAATTCTATATTGATCTTTTAAGAACAAATAAAAGCAGATTCCTTCTCTTGTTGATGTGAAAAATTGTGTAGGCAGTAAGCAAAATTATGGAATTACTTTTCTTGATCTCAAAAAGAAACAATACATGTGTAGCCTGTGTGTAATGGACTTGAATTTTGATTCAGCCAATGATCTTGCAACCACATTCTGCCTTTTGCTTCTCCTTGTCACTAACTTTCACCTAACAAAGTACAATATGCAATTGTTGATTTTCTATCAACAAGAAAACCTGCATAATCTGCACCAGTAGGTTTCATGAGTCAGCTTTCCATTTCTTTTGAACAATGTTTCCTTTCCAGGGTCGCCCTTCAAGTAATGTAGAATTCTATAAGCAGCTTGAATATGAGATTCCTTTGGTTTATAAATAATTTGGCTTATGGCACTCACTAAATCAGGCAATGTTTGGTACCGTGAACCATATATATTAATTTTCAACCAGTCTTTGATACATCTTTTTGTCTACTGCTAGTTTCTCTTCAGCCTTACATAACTTATGATTAGGATCCATTGGAGTTGATACTAGTCCGCACCCAATTTTTCAAGTTTTTGCCTGCAAATTAGTTATATTTTGCCAAGGTATGAAAATTCCTTTGTTAGAGTAGTAGACTACTTCAATCTTCCAAACTCTTTTAGTTCAAATTCTTGGAATAATCTTTGTTTCACTTCTTCCTTCTCTTTTTCATCATTCTTAATTACTATAATATCATCAACGTAAACTGGAATGACTGTTTCCCCTCTTTAGTATGATCTCTTTGACTTTGTTTGTGGCCAAATCCCTTCATAGCTTTTGTGAATATTTCAACCCAAGCTCTAGAGGTTGTTTTCGTCTGAGCCTTTCGCATTCTGCACACCTTATTTTTTTTTGTCTCCTTCAAACCCATGTAGAATATTCATGTAGATTTGTTCTTCTTAATCTCCATGAAGAAAGACATTTTTAACATGAAATTGTAGAAGTTTCCAATTGAAGGGATAACTAAGGACAAGAATCCTTAGAGTATTCATTTTAACAACTAGTGCAAAAGTCTTGTGGTAGTCTACACCATAAGCTTGAGTATATCCCTTGACAAGTAACCTCGTTTTGTACCTTTCAATAAACTCATTAGTATTATATTTAATATCCATCTGCAGTCAACAATATTATTTTCTTTGGGTTTGTCAACAATTTCCCAAAGTGCTATTTTTTCCCAATGCTTTGATCTCCACTTCATGACATCCGTTTGAGGATTTCTTTAATACCAATAAATACATTATTGTTTCTTTGGTTAGTGTTTCTAGATTCTAATCTGATCCAGATCCATCATCTCTTTCTTTATATTGTGTTTCGAAGTTAAAGTTGGTAAATCTATATTCTTCCTCCATCCCATTTTTCAGATTGGAAAAGGAAATACTTGATCGTTATCTTGATGTTGTCTTGAAGGGTAACAAAGATGGATTGAAGGTAAGCTTAGGCATGTTCTTTTCTTTTGCTTCTGCATGTGTATCCAATGTAGCATGTGTATTATTGAATTCGGCCGAGTTATTGTTCCTGTATTCTCATGTTTTATGTTGTGATGGTGATCAGAAATTACGACTAAGAATAGACGATCCACCACATAGGAAGCATATGGTGTACCTTGGCGGCGCTGTACTTGCAGGAATAATGAAGGTTTGAGTTAGCTGTTAACTTTTTGGTTTTTCTCAAATCATAGGCTTATGTTCTATGAAGCTCAGATACTTCTCTTAAATGGTGTATCGGTGTCCGATACTCGTATCAGACACCGATACTCATATGATACCTGTAGCACGTATCCGTGAAGTGTCCAATTTAAAAAGTATTTGTTAGATTTTTGACAATTCTAGTATGATTCTAACACAATTTTAAAAGGGAAAAATACATTAATTTTCTAAAAATTCAAATTTTATAAATTGTTATTATGATTAAAAATAAGAAACAAATCCTTGTGAACACATTCATGAAAAATATTTTCTGCTCCAAAAAATAATCTAGAACATACTTGTGCACGTAAATTTTTATTGCCAATTTATATAATTCATAATTATATAATATATAGATTTGTGTCCTCATGTCCTACATTTTAGAAATTTTACATATCTTTGTGTCCGTATCAGTGTCTGTGTCAGTGTTTGTGCTACATAGTTTATGTGTCCATGCAGATGTGATGAGTGTTGCATATTTTAATATCAGGATACACCAGGGTCTTGGATTAGTAGGGAAAATTATCAAGAAGAAGGAATTGCTGTTTTCAGCAACTTTCGCCAGGCATGACAGTGAGGTCCGTGATCACTCTGAAAACGGGAGATTATTTTGGAAAGCAAAAGTGATGAATATTCAAAGTTATTACGTTAAATGCTGATGGCCTTTTATAGGTGTCCCTGTGGCTACTGAAGGCTAGCTGCGATTGTAGATACGACAAGAGAATTCTTGTATCTTTTTTTTGTAACAAGAATTGTTGCAACTATGTGGCATAATGCTGAACAAAGAATATATTGTAAATTTTGTAATGGTTCCTTGTTCGTTTTACTTTGTTGAGAAAACTTGTATACGGATGACTTTACACATCTATGTCGGAAATAATCAACTAATGCATTAATATTATCTAGCTGTGGAGAATATTGGAGCTTTGTGTGTGCATGGCATTAAGGAATGCGTTTCACCAACGTAGTCCACATATGTTTCAATAAAATAGGTTTCGCTTTTAAGTTGTTTGTCCTGAGTTTTATTCAATTTATAATTGTCTCTCAAAGTATCAAGTGTAAATTTGTCTTGAAGTCTTAAGATATTAATTTGTTTCCAAGAGTTTGCTTGGAATGACTTGGCTTTAAATTTTAAGAATTAAAACCTATGAAGTTCGGACACTCTTCTTAAATGGCATGTCGGTATTTGATACGAGTATCGGACACCAACACTCGTATGACAGATGTAGGTCACATGTTCATTAAGTGTCTAATTCAAAAAGTATTTGTTAGATTTCTGACAATTTTATTACGATTCTAACACAATTTTAAGAAGGAAAAATATTAAGGAAATAATAATTATCAAATTATATGCAATTATTGTATGCAATATTTGACGATATTGTACCCAATTATATGCAATTAATTTAATAATTATAGAATCTCATGATTAGTATCCTACC
>Ga0123341_1000976_pt1 | contig 20167 bp, 10 predicted proteins | sample Turbeapinknodule_FD_89959 | JGI IMG/M metagenome (GOLD analysis project Ga0123341, IMG submission 89959) | Root nodule microbial communities of legume samples collected from Mexico - Turtle bean Mexico pink nodule | ecosystem: Host-associated > Plants > Roots > Nodule | place: Mexico: Nepantla...
GTATATATTAAGTAATTTTATAAGACAATTATTATAGAAGTTGATAAATTTGTTATATATAATAAATTATAAGTAAATACAGTATATTTTTATGTTTCGTACGTAGTTTTGTACTTCGAATAATTTTTAAATTCATTTTAATATACAAAACTCAGATTTAATATTATATGGGCAAATTTAAATTAATTTAGCTATGAATTTTTACTAACTTAATTTTAAAGATTAATTTGTTGATTTTAAGAAAGATTATATTATGTGGTTAAGAGCGCAGTGGTTGAAGACAAGGGCATTACTGTTTGATGACTCTAAATCAAGTTTCTTTTGTGTATTATTTGTTTTACAGTTTAATTTTTTTCATAATTTTTTTTCTCATATTTTAGTTTGATATGTGGGAAACTATGTACATTATTCAATGTTTGTCTATCTTAAATATGATGATTTAGAGTTTGTTAAAATTTTATAATTAATTTTTGAAATATAAAGAATAACTTATGTGATTTTTAACAATTAACTAGTTTCTTTATAGTTCTTTCCATAACTTAAGAAACCTAAATACGTTTTAAGACCAGATTATACATAGACTCAATGATAATATTATAAGGCAAATTTATATTCACTAAAAGTATGTTTTCAACTCTTTCTCACCCTATTACAAATATGAAAAAGGGATAATAATAATAATAATACACATATATTCATTTTACATATATTATTATTTTTATCTCACTCCTTTTATTACATTATATATTCTAGAAATCCGTGAGTCACATTTGCATCTGTGTTAGTTTGAATTCGTTAATTAGCAATGACAAATGAGATTAGAGTATTTTATTATATATAAATAGTGTAAAATTTTATGAGTCGATTTTATGAGTTTAATTAGATTTAAAATTCACTTGGTATAAAACTAAAATTCACTTCTTAATAATACGAATTTAATAGAGCATGTAAATAACATGAGGAATTGATACTGATCTAATAAGAATTTAATAGAGCAGGTAAACAACCTGGCTAACTGATCTAAGAGAAGACTAATTTCAAAATTAAGAAAAAAAAAGAAAATACTAAACCAACAAAAGATATTCAGTCACCATTTAGATCAATAATATATAGACAATATGTTATCAATTTAATATTTGATATAAAACACTTCATTTTAATTAAAATGAATTTTTAAGATTTTTTTTTATTCATCACTTTTGAAGAAAATGCGTCTCTATTTATTAGTCATTTTGGAATGTTAACATAAAATCAATTATCAGTTTCTTAATCACACCATTATATGAAAAGGAAAATACTAATAATGGATAAATATCAAAATAAAAAATGTAGTAAAAGATTAGAAGTAAATTGAATAAAACAAAACATGAAGAAAAAAAAGAGGGGATGATTTAGCTTTGTAAGAAAAGGAAAATTGATTGTAAGAGGAAATGAGAATGGATGTGGTAGCCGAGGCGAAATACCCAGTCACTGAACCATAGCCATTCAATTAACAAAACACAAGAGAAAGGTAATCAAACTAATTCATTCCTTCATTCAGCTTCTGCTATGGATTCTTTCTGGATTCATGTTCTGTTGTGTTGTGTTTGTGCTGTGTGAAACGTACTATAGATTCTCCTGTTTCTGCAGCAATGGACCTGGCTTTTCATTCAGCCTTGTACCCACCATCTCTCTCTTCCACTTCCATAACAAGAAGGCCCAATTTCAATTCCCATTTCAACAGACCTTTCACTGTTAGGAGCTTCTCCTTGCCTTCAGCTCTGGTTCGTGCTACTTACTTTTCCTTTCCCATGGCATGGCATGGCATTACCAACCACTTTGTTTTTGTTTTTGGCTTTATTTGAAGGCATATGATTCTGAATTAGAGAGCAAAAAACATCTACTTCTGACCTCTGTTCAAGACACCCAAAGGGGTCTTTTAACAACTCCTGATCAACGCTCCTCCATTGAGGAGGCTCTGGTCAATGTGGAAGGCCGCAACATGGGTCTCCCAATCAATCTGGCCAAGTTGGATGGAACATGGCGCCTCCAGTACACTTCTGCCCCTGATGTTCTCATCCTTCTCCAAGCTGCTGCTAGTCTTCCTTTCTTTCAAGTACATACCAATCTACTTTCAATTTCACTTTCTACAATTTATCATCTATGCTTTCTTTCTTCAAGTTAACATTCTGTGATGATCAATTCAAGGTTTAGAGGTAAAGATGAATCTCTTCAACCCTGCTTACCGTTTTATTACTTCATTTGCTTTCATATGCTGAGATAGATTGGACAGATCTTTCAAAAATTTGAATGTCGTGATCAATCTAATGGAGGTATTATCCGCAATGTGGTTCGATGGAGTGTTCCAAATTTGTTAGAGGTAAAGCAACACCTTTTACTTTCTCCTGTCCTGTTTACTGCTTTGGAGGCTGCAACTTCATAATACATGACAAAGTCCTAAACTTCAGATTTCAGACATTGGATTGTAACTTTTGTTTGTACTAACTTCACACTTCACTGGTCAATTATTTATTTCCTTTTTATTTCTACAATATTATAAAGAAATCAACTAGATTGTATTAAATTTAGTTGAATCTTGAATATGTTCTGTTGGAATTCTGGGTGGAAATAAAAATTGTCTTTTGTATTTCTGTCACTTATATTTTCTTTATCTAATTGAAATTTCTACTGTCTATTCCTTGAAGATGCATTGCATAAAGGATTGTTTTTTAATGAGAGATGGATATACTTCATCCTACGGGAAAATGAAAAATTAAAATTGGATAAGAACCATTGAACTTTCCCTTTGTTTTTGTCCGTTCTCGTTGAACATGAGTTGTACTTAATGGCTTTAACCTTTGTTGCAATAGGCCCCAATGGGTAAGTTCAAGACCTATAATTTGCTTGAAAACTCTAAATTCTAAAGTGTTTGTTTTTAAGGTTTTGTTCAAATGTGAAGCTCTCTTGCTAACATCTTGTCCATCCTTAATTGGTTGGAAAAATGAAATTAGACGAAATACTTAAGCTTGAGCTTTGGTGCTCTCTCCATGGACTCAAAAATAAAAAGCTATTGGCCTTCTTCGTGTAGGAACAAGAAGGTGCTACACTGCTTGTATCCGCCAAGTTTAATGTTGTATCTGTCCGTAATATATACCTTCAGTTTCAAGAGGTAATCGTTTTCACTTTCTTGAGCATCCTTTCTACTACAGTTGAGGTGCAATATCTGTCTAAACAGATGCTGGGTTTTTTAGGATATACATAATTTCTCTTCTACGTAAGTGGTTTGAAACTTTTGGAATGATCGTCCATATTTAATTTCATTTTTGGTATTCATTGTATGTTATAACATTTTTTCCCGTGTCCTATTTCTGAATTTTATTATGTGGTTTAAGATTATTTCTAAAAAAAGTGTAAAGAGTTCAATGTAAAGGCTAGGCTATTTCTGAACTTTCAGTTGGTGTTTGGGTATGAATATAATGATTTTTCTTTAGTTGGTGTGATGCTGTTATAACATTGGACGAAACTGCAATTTATACCTGGCAGATCGCAGTTCAAGATATAAATATTAGTGAAGAGCTGCAGGCTTTAATAGCTCCAGCAATACTACCAAGATCTTTTATAAATCTTCAGGTAAGTCAACGTTAAATTATGGCTGTATTTGGATGTTAATTTTAATGTGCCATGGCATAGGATATGGATATCATTGACACCAGTAACTTATGTCACGAAGCCTGTTTTTGCTCCAATCTTTGATGGCATACTAATATGATTGTGATCTGCAAGAGAACTAGTGTACAAGTAAAAATTGTTAGCTTACATATTTAGTTTTGTATAGTGAGACAGACATTGTTTATGGTTGCATATAATTGTGCTTTTATCCCGCAGATTTTGCAATTTCTCCGCACTTTCAAAGCTCAAATTCCTGTGAGAGATCCAGGAAGGTTTGTCATGGGCTACTTTGTTGAAATAGTTAGTGTGTTTCTTTTGACAAAAACGTATATGATGATTTCTTTTTAATTGTAGGGAATCGGTGGGAGGACTATATTACCTTAGTTATTTGGATGATAATATGCTTTTGGGTCGTGCAGTTGGTGGAGGAGGGGTATTTGTTTTTACAAGAGCCCAATCTCTCTACTGATGAGCACTGAAACTGGTACTGTTTGCCAGCCATAACACTTAATGAGCTTTTGTGGATGGAAGTGGACCCATGTAGCGAGAAATTGATCAGAGGCATAGAGCCCAGAAGGAGTTCTGGCTATTAGAGAAGCCTATTATATCCAGTTGCTGTTTTGACTCTATTTGAACTGCTTTTTTTTTTTATGTATATTTTTACTATTTCTATACTTCTATGCTCTGACAATTCTGATACAACTCTTGATGTGATGGGTTTAGATATAAATATATATATATAGTAAAAGGTAAATTTGTAATTTAATGATATGAACAAATATTAAAAGTAATAGTATTGAAGGTTGTAATGTAGTTGTATAAAAAATTTGTGTTGTAAATATATGTACTTTTATGTATTGGCAAAGTTAAGATGGTGGGTGTTGGTTGTAGAATTGGGGATGTTAATATAAGTTATGCAACTCGTGGGAAGAGGATAAGGAGCCCGATCCTGCTATCTACAGTGCAGGTGTCTTGTGATCATTTTACGCTGCATATGATGCATAGTATTATGTCTTGTTTTGTTTTGTTAGTTTTATTTGTTATTATCTTATCAGGATATTTCTAAGTTCTGAACAGTAATATCTACAGATATTTTATGGGGACCACTAAATTTAAAAACTTGTTTCAGTTGTTAACTTGTTACTATTGAGTGTGTACGTGTACCAATCAGATTAGTAGCTGGTAGTTTTTCAAATGCAAATTACGTATTTGAACGAGTCAATGAAAGCATCATTGAAACAGAATGGTAAACAAAACTTAAAACAGAAGGAGAAATAATTTCATCAACATGGGCCCCCCAAGATTAGGTCTCCTAAGGGTAATTAGTAGGAGGGTCGATTCTAGATATAAAGTCTCAGAAAGATGAAAATGACCCTTGAATTATAAACTATAAAGTCTCAGAGGGAGATGGGCAGGAATATGGGAACCCATTCACTGGAATTTGTGGAGCATTAAATAATAGAATAGAACAGTGCTTGTGTTGTGAGTTTGGGCTCTAATTGGTTGAAAAAAAGAGCACAGTGTGAAAGTTGAAGGAATCCTTAGGGAATTGGGAATGGAGGAGAATAAGAGGGATGAAGAAGAGGGGGTCTGTGAGATAGGGAAGGTTCCTGATGATGTGTTGATAGAGATATTTCTGAGAGGTGGAGTGAGTGAGTGGGAGCAGATAGCATGTGTGAATAAGCATTTTGCATATCTTCTCAGCTCCAACTGCGAATGCTTCTGGCAAGCTGTTATTTCCCACCATTATCCACTCATGGCAGACCCTTCTCTCCCTCTCCCATGGCTTGGCCCCATTCCTCTACCCAGCAACTCCAAGACCAGATTCACAGCCTTATACATTACTCAATGCATCTTTGCTTCTCAGCCTCACGATCCACAACTTGACCACCACTTTCATGAGATCATCGGCCACACCTATCTCTTCTTGAGACAGCAACTTCAACCTTTCATTATGCCTCCCCACAGTGGAATTCTTCATGGAACCATCATTGGTATGTGCTAATCACCCTTCACTCTTCTTCATACTTGCTTCTACCTTTTCCTCACATCTCAAACTCTTCTGTTTATCAGATCAGTTCATTGCCTCTGGCAAGTCCAGAGACATCGCCCACCAACTTGCTTCTCGGGTTTGGCTTGCTGTTATCCAGAATTTGGACAACAGCGACCACACATTTTCCTTGCTTAAACGCCTTGCCCGTGAAGGGGATGTAAGTCTCTTTCTTTCTTTCTGTTGCTCTGATAAATAAATAAATAAATTATAGATTGACAACTTGTACCAGTTTGCAAACCGTCTGTTTAAAATTTCAGTTTTTTTTTATGAAATGATGAAAATATCCTTTTTCCCTTCAAATTTCGTCTGTTTCTACACTTTTCCACATCTGTTACCTCCCATTTTGTACACCTCTCAACACTTCTTGGTTACCCATTTGGAATTTCCATCTTATGTTTATACCATTCAAATGTATAGCGTAATTCTACATGTCATCATGTAAATTGAAATCAGAGAAAGCAATTTCAAATGTGTATGTTCTCTTGCTGGCTATTTGTGAGGTAATTCACCAGTCATTAGTGTGTTAGTTTGTCATGGTTATATCCCTTGAATCATTTTAGTTGTTATTTTGAGCAGGTTGTTCTTCCATACCCTTACACCAGATCGTTCAAAGTACAGTGGAAGGTGTTTGAGAAGCTTTTTACTGATTTTCGTGGTTCCTTCAGCAAATCAGATTATTATGATATGTTGGCATGTGTCAAAAGCAGGTTTCAGAATATACCAGCTGTTTGGTTAAATTTCTAGCAAGTACCAATCAACCTAACCTTCATTCACATATCATCACTAGAATGAACCAGCTCTGAAATCCCGATGGATCAGATCAAACACTTTTACTCCCTTTTTTTCTTTGATGCATCCTTCGATTGCAAGGTTGATGCACTATTATATTTAGAATTTAATTTAAGTGTGCTATTGGTGCAAACAATTTCTTTTTTTAAATATCTAATGATTTGTAGTAATTGGAACTCTCTTGAGTTGGTTGGGTGAGAAACTTTTGTTGAACTAACGTTGTATCCTGGGAATTTAGCTCTAAAACTTCCTTCTTTAATGTGGAAAATACTTGAGCCATGCAAAAGGGATTAGTTTGAGTGTGTGATTTGTGATTCTTACTGTGTTACAAAATCCCAGAAAATCTCGAAATAGGAACATAAGTGGTTTCATGATGAACTCTCGTGAATTGTTGTTGTGTCAGACATCCCAACAAAGCGGGATTTGGTCTCTACTTTCTACGTCTGATAAACAAATTTGAAATAGATTCATGCATTTCCTCCATAACAATATGCAACGGTCCTTTCTTGATATTATATTTTCCGTGGTTAAAATTAATTTAAAATCAAACACTATTAACTTTTGAACGACATTACACTTGTTCAAGATTTTTTTATTGAAATAGTATGACAAGTCTAGTTATACAGATGCATCGAAAGATAAGTCTACGCACTGTAATAAGGATGTTGTGTGTGCTGCATGATGTAATGAAGTCCATTGGTCAAAATATTTTATTATAACTAACATAAAATTATATTCATGCAATAATTAAACAAAATTGTCAAAATGTGGCCAAACACATAATAGAACAATCTATCATCAATATTCAAATTAATTTCATTTTTAACATTTTCACCATTCATATATTAACTAATTTTTTTATATTCACAACTTCTATAATATTACTCTATTAAATATTATCTATTGATTTAATTCCGCTTATTTTGTTTCAAACTTTCAACAAACAACCAAATTATTCCATATATTAACAATAACAAAATAAAAGATATACATTTTTTTTTAAATTATAAAAGTCCAAAAGCTTAGAATATATTTTCAATAATGAGAATGAAGAACACACTTATTAATGATAGTTTACAAAATTCAAAATAACATTTTATCCATTTTAAATGATTGTATAATTATAGGTCTTAAGTTATTGTAAAGTTATTGATAACATAATTGATATTACGTTAAAATATGTATAGTGTTTGTGGACATTTACATTGAATTCCACCAACCAAACACACCCCTCAATCTTCTATCCTTCACCACCACCTCTACCTCCTAACCTAAGCAACCCCATTTCCCTCCATACTTTCAAACACACATCCCAAACTAATTTAATTTCTTAGATACATTTTTAATCGTTTAAAATATTCATATATTTAAAGTTTTTATGTAGAAATTGAATTAGAAATGCAGAATGTATTTTATTTATTCATTTTAGAAAAACTAATAAATGTGCTTTTTGAGATATTACAGCTATTATCATACAAATCTTAATTATTTCATTATTAATAATAATGGCCTAATCAGGATAATCTTGTTATACATTTAATTGATATATTTGGTTCTGCAATTTCAGCTGTTTATTAACAAGTTTTGGTTGTAATTTTATTTTATATATTTTTTTGCATAATAATATCACATCCGTTACATTCTTCTTTTTACTAGCTTTTAATTATTTTCCTATTTACAATAAAATTAAACAGTAACAAATTAAAATAACTTTTGCGCGGCTTTCTCACACCCTCTTCTTTTATTTCTTTATTCTTTTTATAGGGAATTGTGCTGTGCTTTTATTTACATATTTATGTTTATTTTAATTTATTTACATATTTATGTTTATTTTAATTTATTTATATATTTATTTATGCTTATTGTGTCAGTGTTGTTTTTTTAACGTATATAAATGGTGCAGTTTTAATTTATTTTATTGGGAAATGAAAATGAGAGAGAGATGAAATGGAATCAAACAAAACAAAACACACTGCACACTGCACTCTGCTCTCTGCACTCTCTCACACATTTATTGCATTTTTATTTATTTTTCATTCTTCTCTTCTCTTCTCTTCTCTTTTGCTCTCTCTGGGCTTAGGGTTTCTCTTTCTCTCTGCTTCTGCTTCTGCTGTGCCTTTCTTCCTACCTCCTCACATTGATCTTCATATCAACTTTCCCAAATCCTCAGGTCAGTGTGAAAAAATGTTGCATTTTTTTTCTGCCCTGTTTGGCCATTTTCATATATGCATTGCATGTGTGTTTGTAGTGCAGTGCATGTTGTTTTTTCTTCTTCTTTTTTGGGTTTGGAATTGGTACTGGCTATGGGGTTAGTGCATCTCAGTCATCATCTAAAAATCTGACATTTTAGTCTTCCGGTGTTTAATTTTTGGTGAGTTTCAGAAGTTGAATGTAGGTGTGCCCTGTTGGTAGCTCTGATCTCTGTTAATGCTTCAATGCATTCCTAGTTTTCTGCCAAAGGTATGAAGAATGGACCATCTTGCATTGCATTTTTGGTGGGTGGGGTTCATAATGAAACTACTTTCCTTTTATCACCTTTTTCTATCAAGGGCTTTCTACTTTTGCTCATTTTCAAATGGGTGCTACTCCGTTACTTATTGATTCATTCACGTCATCTATTTGAATTCAAAGGAATGACATTTCTACGAAATGCTCGCTTCGCCATTTCATCACTGTTGTCTTGTCTTGGAACTTGGTACGGAATCTTTGGAGCTTTTGCCTTTACAACAAGCTAAATAAAGGTTCTTTTCTTCCGCTTAGATTTTCCTGCGCTTTGTTGCTGATTGTCGTGGAACTGAACTACTATTTGTTGGGTCAGTTATTTATTTAGTATTTCCATTTGATTTGGTTGTGGGTTTTGGTCAAACATTTATAATATTGGGCTGAGTGTCGAATAGTCTGTTTAGGAAAGTAGGGTGATCAAGCATGGAGTTTTTGAAAATCAGGAAGTTCAGAAAATCTCCGAAAGCAGATGGAGAAAAGAATTTGTCAGGCAAGGCAGTGGCTGAGCCGGAGGAACCAAAGCTCAACACTGACGGTCCTGATCAGTGTAAATCAGGAAATGCAGATTCTGCTGGTGAAGCCGAGGATGACGATGATTTTATCACCAATGAGGTTAAGAGGAGGTTGAAAGAATTGAGAAGAAACAGTTTTATGGTGTTGATTCCTGAAGAAGATTCCTGCCCGGAGGAAGGGGAGGATGAAGAGGAAGAGGGAGAGACAAGCTCAAACGAATGGAGGGATGTGGAGGCAGAAGGTCAGCAATGGTGGCGTGGTTTTGACGCTGTGTTTGAAAAATACTGTGAAAGAATGCTATTATTTGATCGGATGAGCACTCAACAGCTTAGAGAAGTTGGCAAAGGTAGATTTCTATTGTTGCTACGATTTTTGTGTGGGGATAAGCTAGTGGTAAAAGAAAACAAAATCAGTTTATCTAGTCTTTCATGATGCCATCTCTGTATGCTTCACATGTAGCTAGTTGTAGTGTTGGCAATGCTAATTCGGTTTCTGGCCTGCGTTCATTTAGGTGTTTTTGTGTGTGGACGTGTAACATGATGCATGATTAGGACCAAAGTGCATGCCTGATGAAAATTAAACCAAAGAAAAGCTTGCACTTTTGTAAGCTTGGATTTAGATATCTGTCTGCATTCAGTTTAGCTTATTTTTCATCATCCCAAGCACAAACCCAAATAGAATCGTAGTTGCTAGAATTATGTTCAACGGTTCAATGTGCATGATCTAGTTTTATATGTAAAGCTCTCTGGTAAAAAAACCGATGAGCTGGTTATATTTGTTTGATCAGAGATATTATATGGAGATAAAAAAAACCCTGATATTGCCTTCCTTTTACCACCTGCAAATTGTAATTGATGATAAAATATAGTATTTTTGTTTGTCGGATCTTGTGATATGCTGCACCCTCTCACTATGTCAGGTTCACAGTGTACTTCAACTTCAAATCGATCTCCAAGATCTGCATCAAAAAAGCTGGCTTCTCCCCTTCGGTGTCTTTCCTTAAAAAAATTTGAAGAACCTGATAATGAGACTGAACATCTTCAACAGCCAGAGAATGATCCATACCAGGATATTGAAACAGCATATGTAGGTCAAATTTGCTTGACTTGGGAGGCACTTCATTGTCAGTATTCTCATATGAGTCAGAAGATATCCTGGCAACATGATAATCCTACCTGTTACAACCATAGTGCACAAGAGTTTCAACAGTTCCAGGTTCTATTACAAAGGTTTATGGAAAACGAACCTTTTGAGCATGGCCGTAGAGCTGAAATATATGCTCGCACTAGGAACAATTTGCCTAAACTGCTTCAGGTTCCTAATATACGAGGTGAATTTCTTGAAAATCATTCGAGTGTCACGGATACTGCTGAATAATAATTAAATAAATTGCTGGTTGCTTGTCAATGAATGTAATTTTGATTTTGTGGCTCTTGTGCTTATTCTTGTATTGGTGTTGACTATAAGTGCTCAACTTTATGAATCTATTCAGGCTCAGATCATGAATTGACTGATGATGCAGAGATAAGAGTTCTTGCTCCTGAACTGATCAGGATAATTGAAAGCTCTATCCTAACATTCCACCTTTTCCTGAAAAGGGAGAATAAAAAGTCTAGTGGTGCCACCAACCTGTTTGGAAATCAGAACCAGCTTGCAACTCCTCTACACCAGATTCAGTCAACTCTTGAAAAGGTAAGTTTAGAACTTCACCTTGTGATAAGATTGCAATTTTATAATATACCTAGTAAACTTTTGAATAGCATAGACAACTGGTTAGCTTGGCGTGCATTGGTCCTCCCAATTATTAGATTTTTAGGCTTGGTAGTTGCCAAAGTTTACTAGTATGTTCTTAGCACGGTACCTCCCATCTTTTCCATGAGTTGTCGTTGTCTATTTGAAATGCTGGGTAATTGACATTCAAGGTTTGCTACGAATGGCTCTTTAATATGCTTGTTCTGGTAGGGAAAATGCTAATATGAATTATTATTAGCAATCTATCAGCCATTGTTTCAGCTTAGTGAGTTTGAGCTACTTTTACCTTTTAATTCAAGTTTAAGAATGGTTATTCCTTGTTTCTTGCTTTTGATGAAAATAGAATTTGGATGTCCGGGTGGATCATGGAGTTCTTGCATTTTCTTGTTTGTTACGAAATAGGTTAGGACATATAGGTGGGTCAAGGAAGTTTTTAATATATTCCTAAGGCGAGCCAATCATCTAATGTCTCACGAGCTACTGTGTGCAGAAATTTAGGAGCCAATTGATTATTTATTTTGCTTTACCTGCCAGTATTTATGGATATTAACTATGAGACTAAGAAAATGTATCTGTTCTCTTCTAAATGCAGAAAGTGGTGAAGCTGAAGGAACTGAGGAGAAAGAAAAAAGGTTGGAAGAAGAACTCTTGGCCACAAAAGCATGAGGACATTCAGCTCTTGCTTGGGCTTGTTGACGTGAAGATGGTATCAAGGGTTCTGAGAATGACGAGGATGACCAGGGAGCAACTGTTTTGGTGTGAAGAAAAGATGAAAAAACTGGATTTATCAAGTGGTAGGTTAGAGAGGGATCCATGCCCCATCCTGTTCCCTTGCTAGGATCAGATCAGTGTTTAGTTCTTCTTTCTTTGTCCTTGGATCGCTAATTGTTGCTAATTCAAGGAAGGATGAATTCTGTCTGTTATCTAAAATGTATGTATGTATGTGGGTAGTCTTGTTCTGTCAAAATTCAGAGTTTCCAAGTTGTTGTAACACTCAATCTAACAACAAGCATTGTTCTTGTTGTTGGTTCTTAGACTCGATTTAATGTTTACAAAAAATGCATCTTTTTTGTGTGAAGTGATTGGATAAAGATAAAAGAAGCGAAGAATAGAATGGGGTGTGTGGTTGCACTGCAGCAACCACCATTGCTGATGATTTTGAGTTGTGTCTCTTGTCACATTTTTGGAGTAAGGAAGTAATAATAACGAATAATGTGGAGGCGGAGACTAATAATTATAGAATATAATTGAAACTGATTAGTTAGTTGTAATAAATGGTTATAAATAGAGAAAAGTAATGGTTGGAAAAAAGAGTAAGAAAAGGACAAGATGGGAAAAAGAGAAAAGAAGAGGCTTGAAAAGAGAAGGAGAGAGCAAGAAGAGAGAGAGAGAGAAGAGAGAGAGAGAGAAGAGAGAGAGAGAAGAGAGAGAGAAGAGAGAGAGAGAAGAGAGAGAGAGATGATGGATGAGAGAAGAAGACCAATAAAGGCGACGATGGCGTTGGCGATTGGGTCGCTGGTCTATTACCACTGTGCCTACCGGAATTCCAGTTTTGTCACTCTTCTCGCCGACGTCTTCATCGTCATTCTCTGCTCCCTTGCCGTTAGTGGTCTTTTCTCTCGACAGATGAACATACAGTCAGTGCTTTTCGCTCTTTCATTTCCATTTCCATTTCCATTTCCATTTCCCCCAATTGCTTCTTCCTTAGGTTTAGGGTTTCTTTTCTGCTAGGGTTCCCGTCGATCCCCTCGAGTGGCAGATGACGGAGGAGACTGCCAATACGATTGTGGCCGGCTTTGCCAATACTGTGGGTGCCGCCGAGTCTGTCCTCCGGGTTGCCGCCACCGGCCACGACAAGAGGCTCTTTTTTAAGGTCGTCATTTCCCTCATTTTTTTCTCTGCTATCGGAAGAATCGCTCCTGGTCACACCGTTGCCTATACCGGTAATCACTCCTTCTTCTTCTTCTTCTTCTTCTTCATCCCTGCCAATACCATTCTCACTGTCCTTTTCTTTGCACAGGGCTATGGCTCTTCTGTCTTTACATCTTCGTCCGGTGCTCTAGATCAGTTCGCGCCTTTTCTGCCTGGTTATTCGGAACACCAAATGGCGATAGTGAAGAACAAGACCCGACCCTGTAACATTCTTGTTTTCTTTTCTACTTTTCCTTTTGGGTTTCACTATATAGCATATATTGGGTTTCTTGTTTCACCCTCTAGCAATCTTTTAGTTTAGCATTGCATTGAATTGAATTGAATTGAATAATTGAATGACCTTGTACATACGATGTATATGTTCCCAGGCAGTTTTACAATACATTTTTCAGAACACCAATTGCTCCTGAAAGCAATGTTCTATAACATGTTGCTATTTCTTGAGATCAACTCCATGTTATGCAATGTACAAAACTGTGTTGAGGTTCATGTCAATGTCATCTGATATTTCAAATATTCTTCTCTGTTAAGCCTTTTTATTTTTCCTAGGTTCTTCTGATTGTCAATTTATATAAGTTCAATTTTTCAATTGTTAAGTAAATGATGACATTTACGCCTTTACTTTTGGAGGTGATAAATCAATCTTCTTGCATATAGGCGCCAGAAATTTTAGCTTCTAATGGGATGAGATATTCAATAAAACATGATTATACTTGAATGAATGATAGTTTGTAAAATTAAGATACAAAGCAAGTATTTTATAATAGAAAACTAAAACGACTAGTGCGTATATTTCCAATGACTCAATTGGTTCACTCATGGTATGGTTTATATCAGAATACTTTTTTGATCTTTTGTACTGATTTTGGTTAATTTGGTTCATCAATTTTGTTAAATTGGCCAACAAGCCTTCTATTTCTTGGCAACTATAGCGCGCAAAGGTCCTAAAATCAAGAACACCATTCAGATTATAATCACAATAAATTAATACAACAATACGTGATTGAAGCCGAATGCAGTATAACAGAAAAAAGAAACTTAAGTTGAATCACCTATTTTTGAAAGTTTCTCAGTACAGTTAAGACAGGCAAGTCAAGTACAGGTACATATTGGCAGCAATTATAAACAAGATTCAAGCCTTCAAGCTTAAGAATGGGCAGATTACCTTGTTGAAGTTAATATTCTTTTCTATTTCATACATAAAAAAAGGTTCACATGTTTAAGTTTGATGAAGTTAATTTTAAAATCATTAGTTTTCTTTAACCTCTGGGTCAGTTTACACCTGATCTCTGACTCCATCATAACAGACTCTGCCATTACTATAAAATCTTCATCTCCATTTAATCATATATTATTTACATTTCACCTTAATATTTAATTATCTCTAACACAAGAATAAGAATTGTTTTTGATAAAAAAATTTTTTTTATCCAAGATCTTATTTAAAAGACTTTAAATTCTAAGTTCATTGTAATATCATATGTTGAGATGCTCTAATATCACTTATGTTTTTAGTAATAAGTATCTAATGAGCACACTCAAGTCAAGTGAAACAATTAAATGAGAAATCAACGTTGTGATTGTGATGGGGATGATGGAGAGAAACGATGAACATAGGAAACTTCTCCCGAACTCATTCTTTATCCTTATTCTTCGATAACAATCTTTGCCAAATCAATATCAAAATCTGGAAACTTACAAGCTAGGCGACTCATTCGTAGTACATGCGACAATTCCAACGAGCTAGCTGCCATAGCAAAATACCTTTCCGAATAATTTGTTTTCCTTATCCACCATTGTTATACCTTTCATCAGCATAATTTATAGAACTACAAAACTAAAATGGGTTACCATTCTGGACAAGCAATATGTCTTTCCACGCTTCATAAAACATCCAGGTGATACCAGAGGATGGCATGACCTTTAAACAACTGGCACCCCATCCTCTGTAGAGACCCTTCAGACCTTCTTCTCTGATTACTTCCCTGAGTGCTGCTCCCATGTTTGGTGGGCACTTACCTTGCAAAGCCCCCACCATTAGCCGCTTCCTAGCCACCTCCAATGGGAAGCTAATTGTACTGGCAGTAAAACCTGGGTGAGTACAAACAAGTCAGATAACACAAATCATTAATACTAACAAGTACAAAATGTTCAGGCTCAACATGTGAGACAAAGTTAGATTGGGACCCCATAACGGGATTTAAGAGGTGCATTAACGGTTCGTTTGGTAACGGTGAAATCAAAGAAAAACGTGGAAGGGCGAAGAAATAGACGAATTTCGCAAAACAGGAGTTCGGCAGCGAGGAATCCTGTGAGTGAAGAGAGAAAAAAAAGTGTGGGTTCGCACAGTTTTATTTCATTGCAAAAATCTGTGCATGTAAGTGACAACCAAGAATAACTTAACCGATTATACATTATAATGTAATTGATAGATTTCACAACAAATCTGGTGTTTATGCTTTTATAACAATCAATTATAAATATTTATAATGAATAATTTTTTCATTTGAGCTTTTTCACATTGTTACTCTACTTTTCCCCAACCAAACAGTCTCTCTTTCACTCTATTTCTCATTTGCTTCCTTTTTTTCTCACCAAGCTACTTCTTCTCCCTCTATCAAACCAAACTTAACTGACACTGACAAAAATACACTGCTGGGAAAATGATGCCGGCTCATCAAAACATCCAATAAAATCTAGTACACCTTGAAACACACTCACGCCTTTTCCAGTGCATTTGGGTTGTAATGAGAAAAGAAGAAATAAATGAAATAGTGAATGACTACTTTTGCATAACATAACATGGGTGTGACTGCGAAACAGAGCAAGACCAAGAACAACAAGAAAGGAGAACATAAATCATTAATTCTTTAAACAAATACTAGAGATTCTCTAACCTGCTAGAGCTCCAAGCAAAAGCATCTCTGGACGATTTAGAGATTTCTTCTTTTTGCTCCGGCAGTAAGAATCCTTCATTGTATCATACAAGAAATAATAACATGTACTGTATGGAAGCATGCCAACCAGTGTTGGTGAGATACCAGCATAAAAAGCGCCAACGCCGCCATCTTTATAAATATTTCTAATCGCGACACCTAAAGTAGGGTAGATTTCAGGACTAACAGTTAACCGGTCCTGTTAGAAAATCAGAAGACAATTGCAATTTTAAACAAAAGAATAAGCGATAAGAAAGAAAGAGTTCAATTTTCAAGCCATGGTCATTATTAAACAGTACAAAAGTATAAATCATTTAGATTGCAGCATCAAACCTAGGTATGGTGATGTCCCAGTACAAAACAAATACACATAGTCCATTCAATTAGATATATACAGCGATGAGATACCTTCAAAACTTCGAGGGGATGGCATACAACTGTGCTAGCAATCCCTGCTGCGGCACCAGCAACAGCAACTGGTGAAATCCAATGTAAGGGCAGGTTAAAATTGATGCAACCTATCTGCAACTTGGGGTAGTCAGTGTTCTCCCATTTGCTTTGCACGGATGTCATAGCCCGTTTGACGCACTCAAACGTGGCCAGCTCAATGGCCTGTGTTGGAACTATACGAAGCATATTAATCATGTTTCCAGCCCACAATCCTTGCCATCCCTGCTGCTCTACAACCTCAACGAAACTACCAGCAATATTTCTCGATCCAACACCAACAACCATTCTTGTCCTGCACACATAGTTGACAGATTACTACCAATGAATAGCCCCGTATCAGCCAGGTAGAAAAAACAAATACACACAGAATTTGAGAAGGAAAAAAAAAGGAAAAGGGGCGAACCTGATGGTCTCAAGAGGAGCAAGTATAGCCTTTGTCATTGCCCCTGCAAGGGCACCGCTGAAAAACTCGCGGGCCTCTCGAGAGCCCAGAAAATTCTGAAAAGGGGAAATAAAAAAATTGAAAAAAAAACAAACAGAAGGTGGGCACAATGAGGGGAGAAGGGAAAAGAGGTGGGCAGGTAACTGGAAGCGGGGGAAGGCGAAAATCAAAGGTGGCGTTGTGATGATCGGCGTGCATGTCTTTGATGATGGTGTAGACATCTCCAAAGACCCCTTTGTTGTTGTTGATGTTGTTGTGCGAGTGTGAAGGAGAATGGGTTTGCAATGCCATGTTAGCTTCCTGAATGAAGGGAAACACAGAAGAAAAGACATCAACAATGGTATAACAGCGGAGGCAATCGAAGACAGCAATGTAAAGAAAAAGACATGCCTGAGGTTGAGGTTTGGAGTGAGAGTTAGTGTTGGAGGAGGACATTTTGTTGGTTGGTGTGTTAGTGTTGTTGTGTTGTGTTAATGTGGTTGTGTTGTGATGTTGTGTTGGGTTTTTTAGGGTAACTCTGTGTTTTGACTTGTGAGATAACAACAGAGCACAACACAACAGATTCTGGTTCCTTAGGGTTTGGTCCTATCAGAGTTCAAAGAGGTGAGTTTGTGAATTTATAGAGAGAGATGAACTCGCCGGCGTATTTTCGCATCAAAATGTCCCTTTCTCTTCCTTCACCCATTTGCAATTAAATAATCATTTTTTAACATTTTTATTACTTCCACGCCCTTTTCCCACGTAATTACAACTCACTAACTATGTGACATTTTTATATTCTATTCTTCTCTCTTATCTCACAAGGGACACCACTCACTTTTTTTCAATATTCTAAAACAATATCATCATATACATTATTAACACAAATTATTCATCACTTTTCATTTTTTTTTCCTCCCAACAAATTCTTCTCCAATAAATGTATCTTTAAAGAATATCTAGAAATATGTATTATTATAATGCTAGTTGGACGAAAAGTTACTCGATCTTTCAGTTAAAATTAGTGAAGTGGAAACCTTTTCGATTAATTAAGTTAATTTAAATTAATGATTATAAAATATTATTAAAGATTTATTAGGTCTGACCAGAAAAACTTAATAGAAAACTATATATAAATGAGGACTCTCAGTAGGAAGGATCCTTGATAAAAAGGTATTAACCTTTCTAGTTCTAAATTCACAAACACCTTAACATCCAAACTGACTTCAGCGTTGTAGTGTCTTTACAAGTATCCCACACCTCGAACTTCACGGACGAATAATAGAAAAAGACATAATTAAGGATATTTGATAGGGAATATTCACTCTCTTACACTTTAAAAACAATAGATCTCCACAACATTTTTTTATATATAATAAAAAACTATTTTATTAGTGAGGGTTAGTAAAAAAATAATTAACTTTTTATTTAAAAAATATGAAATAGTTGAAAACTATAAATATTATCAACAATTCATAAATTAATTACTAAAAAGTGTTTAGTGATGAGGTTAGAGGTTGGATGCTAAAAGTAGAAGTAGGAAGTGCAATAATAGTAATAATAATAAATAATTAATAATAGTAATAATTTTATCGTATCTGCTGCCACGTCACATGGTAATCGTAAGCTAGTGCGGGTTTAGAAGGATAACTTGGTCTCTTTATTTTATTGGACATTTATTTGTTTGTTTATTTATTTATTTATTTTACACGAATCAATATTAGATTGGTGACTTTGCAATAGGAGTCAAAATAATCCATCACAAATCTTATCTATTTTATTCCAAAGCACTAAAAGTTAATTAGGCTAAGTTACAAATATACTGTTTTTCAATTTGGTAGATTATGATCCACCACAAATTATAAAATATTATAAATAATTAACTCACAATTTAATTTACTAAATAAATAGATATCAATATTGAAGTGTACAGTTACAGTCCTGAGAATATTCATTTGTTTTTAGAATCTCAAAATGAGTTAAATAAACAAAAGTAAAAATATCAAAATAACACGAAATTCATGATATTTTATAGAATATTATAGCAGTTTAAAAAATTAAGTGAACTTTCTACAATTTCTTTAACCTGAGATTTTATCTATATCATATAATTAATTGTTTTGGATAACACGTGAAGAGAGAAGGAATAGGTGATTTTTTTTATAATACCAAAAAGTTTACACTAATTAATCTCACAACTTACTATACTAATCATCAACTATTCATTTACACTTTCTTGGCCATTATTATTAAATTTTATAATTCATGGAATTTTTTTATATTTAAAATTAAATCAACTAATTAACCAATTCATTCATTTTGTGACTAATGTTATTAATATATTTTTTATCACGTTTAGATTGGGTTAAGGGGGTAATTTAGATAATAGATAATACATTGATGTAATACATTTTTTTCCAAATCTAAAAAAAGTTAAATATTTTTTAGTTACTTGTAAAACATTAACTAATTATATTTATAATTTTTTTATCAACTATTAAAAAAATATTCAAATAAAAAAATTATATGTATTAAAAAAATAAAAAAATGTTAATAATGAAAAAAAGTAAATTGTCAAATAAAATATTCATTCAGGATGGTTTTTGTGTGAGTCGAAACATAAATAGGGACGTTTGTTGTTTCAAATTTGATATAAGAATAGTTTTTTATTTTATGATAACCCTTTGTGCTTTGTAATATCATTTTTAATTTTATTTTACTCTGAATATTTGGAGAAGTAGTACAATAACTTCTTTAAAAAAATAAGGGTGTTTTGTAGTGGAGTTTTAGTTAATTGTTTAGACAAAAGTGATTCCAATCACACATAAAAATAGTAAAAACTTCTTAATATTTGATTGATACAAAATATTATTTTAATTCAGTAGTTTAAACATACTTACAAGAATTTACATATTGTGTATGTTTAAAATATCTGTAAAAATTAAACATATATGTCAAAAAGTTCAAAAACTAAATTAAATTTCTTTGACTATCTCTAGTATGTTAGTCATAACTTATAGGGATAAACAATCTGCACAAATATCATTCTTAAAAAATGTATTTTAATTTTTTTAATTGTGTTACTAATTCAAAATTCACTAATATTACAAATGATTAATTTTTATTCGAAAAATTAACTAGCCACCTTTAATACAATCTCTCCTTTTATAA
>Ga0123341_1000979_pt1 | contig 20135 bp, 19 predicted proteins | sample Turbeapinknodule_FD_89959 | JGI IMG/M metagenome (GOLD analysis project Ga0123341, IMG submission 89959) | Root nodule microbial communities of legume samples collected from Mexico - Turtle bean Mexico pink nodule | ecosystem: Host-associated > Plants > Roots > Nodule | place: Mexico: Nepantla...
CTAAAAGTCCCCCAAAACCAGTATAAACCAGTTAAACTGTCTGTTATAAGACTCCCTTTGACCGCGCCAAATCATGCCTACCAAGCGAACCATGTTCTTAGCACCATACCGCACTAAACTTTAAACCATTTGTTTCCTTGCACTTAACCGTGGTACCTTGGGATATAGCTTACACCTCCTTAACTCCTTCCACATAACAGTCCTTCAGTTGCTCCAATGTCAGAACCTTTACCTTCCACTACTTTCACCAAAGACAGAAACTCACCCCTCCATAGAAAAAACTGGGATACTCCTTTGCTTAGGTTCGCCCACTGTAAGCCAACTATGAAAAGCAGAGCATCCACTTGCACATTCAGTAGAACCTCCACACTAGCCAATTCTCCTCCTCCCAATTGGCTTGGACACCTCACCTGCATTGCATCCTGCCATAAGTGAATTAAAAGCACCATCCAACAAGTATGGCTGTGACAGCAGCTTCCAAATCCAATAAGCATGATAGGGGCAATTCACCACAGATCTGTCTGAGGAACTAAGCTGGCCAGTTTAGCCGGTACCTACAGAACAGAACAAAGCCGATAGAAAACTAAGAAACCCTTAGTCAGCAGCCTCAGAACCCTACAACCAGCACATTACCATTGCCTTATTCCCTCACTAGCAACATCTCCTTCCTTTTCCTCCACTGAGTATGTCTTCAAGATCTGGTTATTTGTAGCTTTTTATGCAGCACATTGGGTTCAGGACCCAATCCACTAAGGAGTAATTAAAGGAATCTGACTTATGTTTCAACCATTGCCAAGATTTAATTTGTGCTTGCTGAAATATTTCTTCTGCATCTACAATGCCTTGTTGGAACACTACCAAGTTCCTCTGATCCCAAATACACCTGACTACCGCTGCCCAAACCCCTTTCCAAACCAGGTTTTGATTATGATTAACCTGAAACAGGTTGAAGCTCTCGAAGTGCGTCATTATATCATTATGTTGAACACACAACATTCCAATCCACTTAAAGCACATGGACCAATCTTGAGAAGCATATTTACAATCCAAAAAGAGATGTTGACACGATTCATCCTTTGTCTGGCATAGTGCACATAAGGTTGTTTCCATCAACACCCCTCTCCTTCTCAGACATACTCTAGTAGGTAGTCTGTCCATCATAATCCTCCACGCTACAGTCACCGCACTTGGGAATGCCTTACCTTCCACAGCGACTTAAAGACATCATGTTGAGGGCCTCTTCCTTGTTTTGACAGACACTCGTAAGCATTATTGACTGAGAAGCACCCTTCCTCCTCGTTCCCCATACCTGGACGTCCTTCTCTTCTTTAAGTATGGTTGTCGTGGTTATGAGCACATCAAGTTCTTGTACTAGAGCGAATTCCCATTCAAATATTTCCCGTCTCCACCTTAACCGCCAGCACCAACCCGACTCTTCCCACACACCTACCTCTCCCACCTTGTGCCCCTGGTTTAAAGGCAACGAGTATAATTTGGGGAACAAAGTTTTAAGATTACAATTACCAATCCACACATCCTCCCATAACCTAATTTTATCTCCACATCCTAATTTCCATCCAATTTCTTTATGAAACCACCCTTCACCTTCACCCTCCCTACATACTTTGAGTAAGTCTCTCCACCACCATGATTGAAGTTTGACCGGAATCTGCACTTCCGGGCCATACTTCGAGTCTAGCAGTTCCTTCCATCTCCCCTTCTCCTCCGAGATGTATCTCCACCTCCATTTGGCTAGGAGAGCTGCATTGAACTTTCGAATCTCTCTCACACCCAGACCACCCTCCTCAGGGTAGGGGTGTTATTTGCGAGAAACCTTTTAGAAGGTAGGTCAAATAAATCGTAAACCTAGAAGCACTTGTCATGAAAGGTGGGCTTGACACAATTGACTTAATTGTGAAGTGTCTGTTGTGTCATTGATTATCTCATTGTCTAATTGGGTTGTATCACTAGGTAAGGTCAATAACATTGGTAGAAAGTAGTTCTTAATGTAAATGAAATAGGAGCGATAGTTAGAAGAAAATGTTACCTATGACAAAGAGAAATAATGAATCTTCAAAATTTAAAATTCAAAACTACTCTCTTTTAATTCAAAATCACCCCATGTATACCAAATGTTTTAGAAAAAATAGGAAATGACGCAATATTCATAATACTGAAATAAAACCAAATATTGATATAAGGATAAAATAAAAAAATAATTGAGAATATATATATAAAGTATTATTATTACATTTTTCAAATAATTAAAGAAATAAAAAATATTACACCAAGAAATAAGAAATACGAGAACTGGTTGTCATTTTACTCTTATCCATATCAATAATCTATGTGATAGGCATGTTGGTGACATTCTCGAACAAATTATGAACTGAAGGAAGAGAGACTGAAGGAAATGGTTGAAGTGGATACTTCAAAGTGGCACGAAACTTAGAACTGAACCAAATTTCAAATTGTGTCTCGAATATGACACTGGTTCTTTGTTCTTGTAAGCCCCTTTTACTTCCAAACTCTTCATTACCTCTTAATCATGTCAGAAACCCTTTGAGGAACAAGCAATATGCCAACCCCGTGAAACCCCAATCTCCTAAATTTTGCCCTTTTGCAAATAAATTTACAATTTTGGGTGCTACCTATGTTCCACTTTGTTCCAAGAACGAGGAATTTGTGATTGATGGTAGAATCCAAGAGTTTGAAACGCTAGAGTTGCTGGACAAGCCTTCACTGGTATCCATTAGAAATGGGTCATCTTCTGAAATTGATGTGCACAGAGAGAAGGTTCCTACTGAAGAGGAGGCTTTGGCATTGACATCCTTTGAGAAGTTTCTAAAGGGAGGTGATGATTCTGTGGTGCAGGAGAAGGAAGATGGTGGGGTGTTGGAAGGTTCTAAGGGAAGGGATGACGTGGGTGATGAGAGTGGAGAAAATAAGAAGGGTTGTGCTGAGTACTATGAGCCCAAACCTGGGGATTTTGTGGTTGGTGTTGTGGTTTCAGGTAATGAGAACAAGCTAAATGTGAATGTGGGGTCAGATTTACTGGGGACAATGTTGACAAAGGAGGTGCTTCCTTTGTATAGCAAAGAGATGGAGCAGTTGCTATGTGATGTGAACAAGGCTGAAGAGAATTTTATGGTTGAGGGGAGGATGGGGATTGTGAAGAATGATGATGCAATGAATGGGGGGCCAGTGCCCAGGGGAACTGTTTTAGAGATTGGGACCATTTTGTTTGCTGAGGTTCTGGGTAGGACCCTTGCTGGTAGGCCACTGCTTTCTAGCAGCAGGCTCTTCTGCCGGATTGCCTGGCATCGGCTGAGGCAGGTTTTTGTCCTCCTTTCATTCTTTTTTTCCCTTACATATGGTTAGAATTTTAGGTATTGTAACTTTTTTGTGTGCTTTGTGAGTGAAATGCAAAATGCTAGGTTCTTAAGACTACCAAGTTGGACACTAGGAAGCACAAATACAACTAAAAATTGTAAGATTAAGCACAAATAAATGGTATCAAGACATCTATGTTTCAAAAACAAAAATCTTACATTAAAATAAAGACATCAGTGTTTCAAAATTTGACATTTTTCATTGTGAACACAAAAATATTATTATTTATCTAGATATGATGCCTCATCCATGTCAGGGAACAGATTCAATAAATAGGGTAAAAAAGTTGAAGGTTATAAACTAGATGTATCTGACATTGGTATGGAAAACATTTGAAGACGTCTTTGCTTCCTTGGTTTGAAAGTATTATCATATATTGATGAGTGAATGTTACATCACAATTAACTATAGTTATATGCGATGATAACAAACTTGAAAGCAATGATCTTATGCCAAATTGTTGCTTTAATCCAATTTTGAAACCTATAAAGTCCAATAATCTCTTCTCGTGTTGATGAGATTTAAATCCTCTACTTTTAATGTTTTGGACAGATAAAACAGCTTGGTGAACCTGTACAAGTTAGAATCACTGAGTGGAATACTAAGGGCCTACTGACAAGGATTGAGGTCTGTGCCATTGAACTGAATACTTATGTTCATGTATCATACCAGTACACAATTGTCTCTTCTTGAAATTGGATATGCAGGGTTTACGAGCTTTCCTTCCCAAAGCTGAGCTTATGAAAAGAGTAAATAGGTTTACTGAGTTGAAAGAAAATGTGAGTTCATGCCCTACAATTTTCCTCCCTGGAAAAAAATACAATACACTCTTATTTTGAGACAGCTAATTTACATGCGAGCTTCTTTTTAATTCTTATACTCTATTATTGTATTATCTAGTATTGAGTGGATAGACATAATATTTTATAGCTTCACTGATGTGGATAGTGCTATTAGGCTCAATTAAAATCTTCTGTAACTTGCGTCTGCTTGAGTGTGATTGGTGGAAGCCTCTATATGCTACCCTGTTAATTTGTTATTGTTTCTTAACTGAGAAGCAATTATCTTTTCAAGCTTTAGGCATGTATCTGCCTTAAAAATGTAGCCAGCAATTCTAATAACTACTTACTAAATAATAGGAATATTCAACATTTTCAGACAATTTTGTTCTGACATGTATTCCAAATGATATAGTCCATAATTACTTTAGTAAGATCTCTATGCTTCTTCACAGGTTTATATTGGTTTATTTTATTTTGTATTGTTTAAACATACGTCAGTCTATTAAATTTTTATGTATCATGATATATTATGGAGTTCAAGTCATGATATCAAGTTGACTTTCAAAGTACTTTATGACCTCATCTAGGTAAATGAATTTAGTTTGTTTTTCAATTCTTGCGTGGGCATTTTTTCTGCTTATAACTGAAACCCCCCACCTGTTTGAACACATTAGATGTTTCTCCCATCATGCGTTGTTAATCTTTCAGTGTTTTCTTCTGTACTTCTTAGTTCTTACAACTATTTGATAATAATGACGTAGATTGGACGCTGTATGCATGTACAAATTATTCAAGTAGATGAAGCTAATAACAGTTTGATAATTAGTGAGAGGGAAGCTTGGGTCAGTATGCAAATCTGTCTATTTTCTTTCTTGTTTCCTAGTTTCAATAGTCAGTGGAGTTTTTGGTTCTGGTTGCTCTCTTTTGTCTTTTGAAATCCCTGCTGTGTAATTGATACGTTGCAGGAAAAGCTATATCTCCGAGAAGGAACAGTTCTTGAAGGGACTGTAAGAAAGATCCTTCCTTACGGAGCCCAAATAAGGATAGGAGAAACAAATAGAAGGTGAGTGATATCTTGGATATAGATTGTTAGCTCCTCCGCGCTTTCTTTTTGTCTGTTTGCTAAGTCAGCATTATTCAACAGATTCGCATAGATGCAGTCCTTATTTCCAAGGGAACAATTCCATCTTAGAGCATTGTTTAGATGCTTTCATGTTTCCGATTTCCCGCTTTGATCAACAATGTAAAGATAAGAAAAGATAATGCAAGTTTATTCTGCATAGGTGCCTTTGTGCATAGCGAGAACACTGGCTTAAAATCACCTCATGCTTTGGATTTATCTTTCTTTTTATCACATTTTACAATTTATACACCACTTGTGCTTAGATTTTCTTATACAATACAGAGATTAGAAGTCTATTCTGCTGCCAAATTCTAATCACGGTCATCCTTAATTATGAATTTGGTGGAATCTTGTAATCTTATCAATGAAAAACACAGGGGATAGCAGAAGAGTTGCAAGTAAGGAACCGGTAAAATGACAAAATTAATTGTTTTTTTAATGTGCAGTAATGTCTTTTGCACTAGCCTTTAGGAAAACATTGTTATGACAGGTTTGGCAACCAGATATTATATTTCACACTGATACAAAAAAAAAAAATTATCTTTAAGATTCAGTGATATCAATAATTATGTTACTGGAGACTGGAGTGTCTCATGAACCTTACCTTTTAACACAATCCCTTGGATGAGATCTTTAAAATGAGAATGAATGTAAAGGAAGTAATGAATGCCTTTTCCATTGAATTATGGGTTAAAAAAGGTTCCCCTCCCCATCAAATAATAAAATTGCACTCAATACAACGGGATTTGAACCTAGGTATCACTACATAGTATTAAATGCTAAGCCCCAGGGCATTTTTTTAGAGTAGTAAATAAGTTCTTTATTGTCTACTTTGATTTGGCATTTTATCTAGATTAATTCTTGCATTTGTTTCTAAACTTTAACCTAGAAGTGCACAAGACTTAACTCATTTATATACATCGGTGCATTTTACATTGAATTTTGTATTATCTTAGTGAGCACATGAATTTAACAAATATAAGGTGCGTCAATCTGTTTTAGATCACAATTTTTATTCTCATATGCACATACCTACCCCTTTTCTTTTTGTGGACAGAGTTGGACCGTCTGAGATTCTAGTTTGACTGTTTTGTTGTTAAGATGATGTAGTTAATTCTAGGAGCTTAAGGTCACTCGAAGAATTTAGGAAACGAAGGGAATTTCAATGGAAGAATGGATTCCGATTTGTATTGATTTAAGAGGAAGAATTCAGGAATTACAATTTAAGTTTTTTCTTTGTTTTTTTCTTCTCATAACAGCCTTATATAGCTATTTATATTCTTCGGATAGGTGTAATCTAGAAACCACGGATTCAATTTTTTCTTCATATTCAGCAACCAATCCCGTCTGTTGCAGGTGTATTAGATCTGCCATTAGGTAATCGTAAATACCTTCGAATCGTTCTGTCAACACTGCCTTAAATTCTGTCCAAACAGGGAGGTTGTCCAGGGAAAAAGATTTCACCATAGATGTGTGCCATTGTAAAGCTTTGCCTTCAAGATTAACAATGACAAGCTTTGTTTTGACCTCCTCAGGCGTACGGTCAATGGAAAAGTAAGTTTCGCAACGGTAAATCCATTGCTTCACGTCATCAGCATTAAAGCAGGGAAATTCGCAGGCCAATCTTGTTCCACACGAATAAGTGGAAGAAATGCAATGTGGTTGCGCCGGTTGGAAATCTGGGCCAGCAAGATGAGTCTTGAAACATTCTTGAATGCGTTCTGCCACAGCGGAGTCCAGTGTCTGTCTCATGGAGGTCATTATCTCCATGAATCTTGCTTCGAGACGGTCTTCTTGTTCATGTAACGCGGCTTAACTACGTATTGCTTCTGCCATACTCTTGATAGGAAGGTGCCCAGCTGATACCACTGATGTAGTTAATTCTAGGAGCTTAAGGTCACTCGAAGAATTTGGGAAACGAAGGGAATTCCAATGGAAGAATGGATTCTGATTTGTATTGAGTTAAGAGGAAGAATTCAGGAATTACAATTGAAGTTTTTTCTATGTTTTTTTCTTCTCATAACAGCCTTATATAGCTATCTATACATCCTACCAATCAGGAAAACAGAAAAAAAAAAAACAGAACAATGTAACTGCCAAACTAACTTTGTCCTGTAACATAAGAACATAATTCAGTCATCCTATTCTTTTTATTAACATCTTTAAGATCTGCATATCTTTGAATATATAACCTGACATTTAATTTCTTATGAGTTAAAGTTGTTTGGATCACTAAATTGTATGTGCATAACCTGACATTTAAAATTAATCTGTTGGGTACTTTCAGTGGATTGCTACATGTTTCAGATATCACTCGAGCTCGAATTCCTTCCATCACAGACATGCTTTCTGTTGATGAGAAGGTTAAAGTTCTGGTCGTGAAGTCACGCTCTCCTGATAAAATTTCTTTAAGGTAATGGACTGCTGACTTTATGACTGATATCTCTTATTGTTGGGTACACCTAGTTTGTTACTGTTTATTTGGGGTTATTTAATGGATCAGAAGAAACCTTCTATGCTAATTAAAATTCCAATTCCTTCCCTTACTACTTACAACACATGAACTCCTTACAAAATTAGGCATTACCAGGCTGAGAAAAAGGTAATAATAGGGCAACCAATCAAAATAAATTAGAAAGATATCCACCAAAATAATAGTAATAATAATAATAAAAATAATAATGACTGCATTATAAGAATATCATCTCTTCAGAATTCAAATATATCATCTGGATTGAAATTTGAAACTCCATTATCATGTGACCTCTTTGGGTGCCCTTTGGTTCTAAAAGGCTCTTTCTTTTGAGTGTTTCTGTTCTTTTCTGTTTAAGCCATTGCTTATTTTTCCAATGAATTTGGTATTTTAGCAAGTTTTGTAAAGATTTGCTTTTAGGTCATTAGAGTAGGTGTAATATACGTTAATTGTGTATTATTTCATGCAAATTGATCACTCACCAAAAAGTATAGAAGCAAAAAAATCAATATTATTTCTAAGAATAGAGTGAAAGTAAGGATGGCTGGAGAATAAGATATATCCATGCTGAAATTTTGTGCAAAATAGTTAGATCCATTTTTAAAATGTAGCTTTCCAAATTTTAGATGTGGTTGTGCTGTCACTCTTTGGAGATTTTGTCTTTAAATGAATCCAATGACACTCTGGTCTTTGTAACCAACCTCACCAAGTGGGATTAAGATTTTGTTGTTGTGCACCATCACAAGAAAAGGACCAAAATATGTGAGCACTATTCCAGTACTTCATGAGTTTGAGTGAGAGAATCTAGCCCTATTACCTAATGAGTAATGATACGACCAGGAGAAAAGGATTATATTAGTCCTTTCATCCATTTCTTTAACAATGGTTTCTTGCAATTTGAGATTAATTAACTTTGCTGTGAGTTGAGTGTACGTGAACTCAATATACTCAAATTTACTTGTTACTTTCCATTACACATGTTTTGTTCAACCCTTTCTTTGTTACAAAAGTCGTGTTGAAGAACATTAAGTTGTAATTCTCTTCATGGCATGCAGCATTGCAGACCTTGAAAGTGAACCTGGCCAATTTCTATCTAATAAAGAGGTATTTATTTTAGTGTTTAATTCCTATGCACCAGTATTATAAAACTTTTTACATTGTCAACTAATCTGATACCATGTTAGTATGACTTTTTGGCTATGAAGCCTCAATACTTAATAGAGAAGTATCGGCATGTCGAATACCAATACTCCTTAAATACTCCCATGTACGCATCTGAAAAGTATTCAATATTTTTTTTATTTAGATTTTTATAAGATACTTCGGTGGTACTTGTTGGATACTTTGAGTGCTTGTGGACATGCATTTGAAAAGTATCCAATCCTATTTTTTAGGACATGACTCGGATACTTCCAAATAGTATCCAAAGAGCTTGCCTTGAAACTTTCTGAGCAGTCATATTCTTCCTCATGCTATGAAAGGATTTGGAGTCATACTCCATTCATTCTTTGAAGAGAAACAAAATGGATCTATAAAGGGGTGGATATGGTTTATGTGCATTACCTTCAACTTTTGACCAGAAAAGTTGAAAGTTATTATTATATTAAAAATGAGAGACAAAGTTGTGGGACATTAGTTAAGGATATATCCCTATGATGATGTTGAGCTTCTTGAATTGATAGAGGTTTCTCTTAATGAAAACCAAACTTGGAAATTATGTTTATTTTTGCATGAGATCGTCGGTCGATGGTACGACGAACTCCATGCGTGCGTCGGTGGTCGTCGATATGTCAACATGATCGCCGGTCGCTGGAACGAAGATCTCCATGCGATTAATCGGTGGTAGTCAAAGTGGAGGTCGCCGGTCGATGGTACGACGATCTCCATGCGTGAGTCGGTGGTCGTCGAAATGACAACATGATCGCCGGTCGATGTAACGGTGATCACCGTGTGCGTAGTCGGTGGTCGCCGAAGTAATGCAAAGATCAACAAGATTGCCGGTTGAGGTAGCGGCTCTCCTTATGTGTGAAGTCGCGTGGCGAGGGGAATATAGGTGGCCTCTGTCCTGGGAGTTCGGTAAAGTTGAGTTTGCTTTGAGGTAACCTGTTGGTTATTTATTTTTTGGGTTTGGTGCTCTCTCTTTAAGGTGGTTCTGCCCCAACCATAAAGGTGAGCTCCCATTGTGGTTGATACAGAAGTCTTATTCTGAGTACTGTATATGGGTTGGAATACCCCTGAAGTATCCCTTTAATTTTATTTATTCTTTGCTGATCAAAAAAAAAAAAACAAAATTGTTTATTTTTGCATGATGGTAACGGAGGAGAGGAGAATGATACAGTTAGCATTTGTCAGTAATTTAACAATGATGCATGATACTTGTGAATACTATTATATATAGTTAATACTTGTTTGGAGTTGTACCAAAGGTGTTTTTATTGGTACAGTTACCCAGGAGTGGTTATGATATTGCAGTATCTATATTAGATTTTAAGCTAATTAAGTCCAAGTTTCAAAAGGTTAGTACTATGTATCTGGGCTTAATAGATTTTAAGCTAATTATTATAGAAGTCTAAGCTTACCATATATAATTTTTGATTGGATAACAACGTAGAAACCTTTTACATTGTTAGTGTATATACTAGTTTTATTTATTGTTTAAGTTCTTTGGTTTGAGTAAGATTGATCTTGAGATATGCTTGTTTCATTGGTGCCAAAAGAGAGTATTTCTGGAGGCTGATATGATGGCAAAGAAATACAGGGAAAAGCTACCTCCTGCTTTTATCTCTCAACAACCAGAAAGCCTCCGAAACAGTGTCCTTCCGTTTGAAAATGAAGCACTTTATGCTAACTGGAAGTGGTTCAAGTTTGAGAGATAATGATGACACAATTAACCTTGAAAGCATAACATTATTCATGGAAAAGCTTGATTTATAGAACCTGACATTGAATAGCACAGAATGTTCTATAACGGGGGCTTTCATTCTTTGAAGAAAACATTACGAGCTTATAGCATACGAGGTCTTGATTCAGTCAATTTATAAGTTGATTGCATCCATTGCAGAGCACACAAGGTATGAATGTGGTTTCAATAGATCATCCAAGTATTATATGCTTTAATTTGTTTTCCAATTCATTTTTAACCTGTTGATTAATAGGTAAATTCATGCAGCTTCTAAATTTTGATGTTAGTTATATTTACATCTATTCACTTCAATTTTGATGTCTTCCTTTTCATCTTGTTTCTTTCCTTAACTTTTCACCTCTTTTTTCTTCTCCTTTTTCAAAGGTTTATATCACATGTATATGTATTGCTAATTTGGAGATAACAATTGATGTTCCAAGATATTAAATCTTTTGATGTTCGAAAATGTTTGCAAGATATTAAATTTCATTACATTTTAAAAAACATCTGGACCAAAATTATCATTTTAAAATAACATTCCTGGGTTATTTAACCAAAATTTTATTTTTTTAGACATGTTTAAAGATATATTTACTTGACTTTAGATATTCTTTATACTTCATAGATTTTAAGATAATGAAAATAAAAGTTAGAATTGAATTAAAAAGTGACATTTTATGGGAATATATTTTTTCTACATCCTAGCATGAGGATAAAAACTATGTAAATAAGAGAATATAACTTTTTTGAAAATAAAATATAACTATTTTCAGAAATATAAAAGGATTCAGTGAAAAAAGAAATCAATTTCATCGAACGTTAGAGGGGCTAAAATCATTTTACTCTTTGAAGATTTTCTATATTATTTTCTTCCAGCCTCACGAAATGAAAACAGAGCAGTGTCTAATTGTGAATATTGGCTACACTTATATATTTTATTCTATCCCCGACCCTCCCAACACCAACCTCAAATGAATCAACCCTGACTGAACTTTTGCTCGTTGAAAAAGATCAAACACAGAAACTCTGCTCGATAGCATTGCTATGGCACAATGGAGAGAAGAAGAACCATGAGGAAAATCAAAACAATTTGGAGCAGGACAAAGGGAACAAGGATGCCTCTGCTACCTCTCGTCGCCTTAAAAATTTGAATGTCGAAGAGCATGGTTATGAGGCATCCTTGTTCCCTATTAGGAAATATGAAATAAATTATGATTATGTTGAAGTACCATGCTCTTCGACATTCAAATTTTTAAGGCGACGAGAGGTAGCAGAGGCATCCTTGTTCCCTTTGTCCTGCTCCAAATTGTTTTGATTTTCCTCATGGTTCTTCTTCTCTCCATTGTTTTGGTTATCCTCATGGTTCTGGTTTTCCTCATGATTATTGTTATCCCATTGTTTTGGTTTTCGTCATGGCTCTGTTTCTTCCCATTGTTGTTTTTTTCACCCTCCTGGTTCTCCCAACTGTTCTTGTTTTTTTCATTCTCCTGGTTCTCCCCATCATTCGAGTTTCCCTCTTGATTCTGGGATTTAACAATCTCTTGGAATGAATCCTAGAACATGCTGCAATCTAACATGAAATACAAACCAATAGTACACACTATAAAAATGTGCTCCACAGCAAGCAATTACAACAATAAGTTTAAATGTGTTCCAAACAATGATCTACTCGATGGGAACTTAATCTAATTGTCATATCAATGAAATTCAATTTCCATGATTACAGATAGCAAGTTAATTTCCATTCAAATCAAGTTTTTTATCTCTCCTGCATCACTTCTTTCCCACTGTTCCAATCCTGAAAAAAAAAAGTTTTTATCTCTAATGAGAAGTGTTGGTAATAAACTCTACCCATTCCTGTTTAAAACTGTTAATGAACCCATTACGTTTTACGTAACTCGCTTTGCCTCAGTCTAGAGCACTTTGGCTTTTCATTCTATAAATACACCAATGTATCCATGCACTCATTAATAAGAAATATATTGTTCTACATTTTATCTCTACACCTTATCTTTTTCTCTCCCATCTCTCATCACCTTTACATGGTATCAAGAACTGGTGAATTTTTTTTTTCATCATGGCAACGTCCCCTTCCTCTGCCTCAACCACGTCTTCCTCTTCTTCTTCTTCTTTTTCGTCATCTTCCCTTTCCTCCCCATTGCTTCATACCTTCTCTACTCCTCTGACACTAAAATTTAATGATGAAAACTTTCTTGTTTGGCGCCAACAGATTCTTGCGCAGGTTGAAGGGCTTGATCTTCTCCATTTCTTGACTTCTTCTTCTACACCGCCCAAACATCTCACCCCTGGTTCAGGTTTTGTTAATCCTGCCTATCTTATGCACAAACAGCAAGACCATCTCCTCGTTGCCCGGCTGCTTGCGTCTATGTCCATCTCCATGTTAACTCAGATGGTTGGTCTCTGCATTGCACATCTTATCTGGGATAAACTCACTGTTTATTATGCTTCGCATACACGTGCCAAGGTTTGTAAACTGAAACTTCAACTTAAAACTTAGAAACAACGTATTGTTTCCACGTATCTCCTTGCCCTTAAGCGTGTGGTTGATTCTCTTGCTGCTATTGGCTCTTCAATCTCTGCCGAAGACCATATAGATGCAATTCTTGATGGACTCCCTGAAGAATATGACAGTTTTGTCATGTCTGTCACCTCACAGATAGATCCTTACATAGTTCAAGATATTGAATCTTTGCTTATGGCTCAAGAAGATCGCTTTGATAAACCCAAATTTCTTGATTCATCTTCTGCTAAAGTGCATTTCTCTTCCATCGGTTGGGTACCCTCGTCGTCTTCTAGGTATTCTTCGCGAGGAGGCCGTTCTTCCTCTCGTGCGCCGTTTCACCAAAAGCGTCAGAATTACTCTCGTCCAGAGATCTGCTGCTCCTTTTTTATCTTCTCAACCAAGGGTGCAGTGTCAGCTATGTTTCAAGTTTGGCCACACAACTTTAACATGTTGGACCTGATCTGACACTGTTTCTTCTTCACCCATAATTTCCAATACATCTTCTTTTCAACAACCTCTTCATGATCCCGAACCATCTATTCTGGGTACTCCTTCGATAGTGAGTGATCTTCTCTGGTACCCAGATATAGGAGCTACTTATCATATCACCAATGATCCTGCTATTTTCAACAAGAAACAAATGTATAATGGTTCTGAGAATGTTCAACTTGGTAATGGTTCAGGTTTGTCTATTCATAGTATTGGCTCTGCTTCTCTACGTAATTCTTCTTCTAATCATCTCTTTACTCTTCATAATCTTCTACATGTACAAACTATTAACAAGAACCTTCTCGACGTTTCTCAATTTGCACGTGATAATGGTGTCTTTTTCGAATTTTTTCCTAACCATTGTTGTGTTAAAAATCAGGTTACCAAGCAGATTATTCTTTAAGGAAGGATTCATGAGGGTCTTTACGTGTTTCCCACTTTACACTAACCTATACGTTCCTCTATTAATGCTACTTCCTATAATTCTACTGTGCATAGTTATGATCTTTGGCATAAACGCCTTGCCCATGCTTCATCTAAAATAGTGAAACTTGTTATGCGTTCCAACAATATTTCATGTAATACTGATGCTTCTTTTTGTGACTCTTGTGCTCGAGCCAAAGCTCATCAACTTCCTTTTCTTTCGTCTCATACTACTTATACTACTCCTTTACAACTTGTGTTTGTTGATATTTGGGGCCCCTCTTATGTTGCCTCCACTAATGGTTCCTTGAACTATGTCGCATTTGTTGATGCTTTTTCTAAATACACATGGCTTTATCTTATTTCACACAAATCTCAAGCTACTTTTGTTTTTCTACAATTTAAAGCTTTTGTTGAAAACCAAACTGATTTTTCTTTAAATACTCTTTAAACTGACAATGCTAAGGAATTTTTATTGCTAACCAAACTTTTAAACACATATGGCATCACTCATAGACTCACATGTCCTTACACCCATCAACAGAACGGTTTGGTTGAACGTAAACATCATCACATAGTTGATACCGGCTTAGCTCTTTTTGCTGCTGCCTCTCTACTTCTACATTTCTGGGTGAAGCTTTTTCTTCTGCTGTTTTCACTATTAATATCTTACCCACTTCTGTTTTACATAATCTTAGTCCATATGAAATGCTCTTTTCTCGCAAACCTGATTATACCATTCTGAAAGTTTTTGGATGTGCCTGTTATCCTTTGCTTCACCCATATAATCAACACAAGTTTGATTTTCGTTCGTCTTTACGCTTGTTTCTTGGGTATGCTTCTAACCGTAAAGGTTATATATGCTTCACACCATATGGTAAATTTATTTATTCTCGCAATGTGCTTTTTAATGAACTTATTTTTCCTTATTTTATGCCTAGTAGTTTGTTCATAGGTTCTGCCAATATCAACACTGATTCTCCTACCTTTTCACCTGTTATTACGGTTATTTCTACTCCTCCTACAACATCACCTTCCTCTCTCTCTCCTGAGTTTCCATCTTCGTTGTCTTCTACATCTTCACCTCCGATCTCCACTGCTTCATCATTGGTAGCTCCAAACCTCTGGTGCAGGATTTCATCCACAACCTCAACACTACTTTTGGGTTAAAGGACCTTGGTCCACTCCATTACTTTCTCGGGATTGAAGTTACATGGCTCCCTGATAACACTCTTCATCTTTCGCAGCAGAAGTATATTCACAATCTTCTTCGACGCGTCCACTTGACTCCAAACCTCAACCTACACCCATGCTCTCCTCCCTTCGTCTGTCGTTGCTGATGCTTCTGTCACGGTTGCAGATCCTACTCTCTACCGCTCGGTTGTTGGCGCTCTTCAATATATTACACTCACTTGCCCTGAACTCTCATTCTCTATCAACAGAGTTTACCAATTCATGGACAACCCACAACTCCCACACTGGACTGCGGTTAAACGTATTCTTCGGTATCTTGCAGGCTCTACAACTCAAGGTCTACGTCTGTATCCTTCTCCAAACTACTTGGTTGTTTCCTTCAGTGACTCGGATTGAGCCATTGATCTTGATGATCGCAAATCTGTCTTAGGGTATTGCATCTATGTTGGTCGCAACCTTATTTTCAGGTCCTCGAAGAAACAAAAGGTTGTCTCCCACAGTAGCACTGAGGCTGAATACAGAAGTGTTGTTGTTGCTCTTGCAGATATTTTATGGATCAAGTCTCTAATGGCTGAACTTCGTCTTCCCACTTCTACACCGCGCCTTTATTCTGACAATATGGGAGCTGTTCAACTTGCTGCAAACCCTGTGATGCATTCTCGGTCTAAACACTTTGATTTGGATTTGCATTTTGTTAGGGACTATGTCCAAGACAAACGTCTCATCCTTCTTCACCTTCCAGTCCAGTTTCAAGTCGCGAATATCCTCACCAAACTAGTCTCTGGTGCTTCGTTTCACAACTTCAAACGTAAACTTAGGGTGCTTGATCTACCCACCCTAAGTTTAAGGGGGGGATGTTAATGAACCCATTACATAACTAACTACGTAACTCTCTTTGCCTCAGTCTAGAGCACTCTGGCTTTTCATTCTATAAATACACCAATGTATCCATGCACTCATTAATAAGAAATATATTGTTCTACATTTTATCTTTGCACCTTACCTTTTTCTCTCCCATCTCTCATCACCTTTACATTATTGAAAACTATAAAATAAAGAGAAAGTATTTTCAAATAAGAAGACATGACATCCATACATTTTTTGATTTTCGATATATTATAACCATGCAGAGAATGTCATATTGCCAACGAAGTCCGTCGTTGTTATATCCTAAAGTTTTGGGATTTCATTAATATTATTGTTGGGTTGTTAAGATTTAATTAGTAGATATTGGGATTTAATTAGTTAGGATTTAATTAGCAGTTTCTATCATTTATCATTTATCTTTAGTTGAGATGTAATTAGCAGTTTCTATCACTTATCTCTATCATTTGTAATCTTTAGTACTCTATAAGTAGAGTATTGAATTATTATTTGAGATATGAATAAATATATGCACCTTGTTTCCTTCCTTAATTCTCTATCATTGTTTCTTGTTCTTGGTATAATCGGAAGCCCACCTAGAGGTTCCCTTTCCCAAAGCCTAATCGTTCTTTGAAATCTCTTACGAGAGGACCTAAATTCTTTTGTGCACAATCATTCATATCAATTGGTATTAGCTTGGACCTTCCAGTACTTTCAATGGCAGATTCAACACTCTTCGCTCAAGCTACTAAGGAGATGGAAGATCGAATCTCACGACTACATTGCAGGAAACCACGACTTTCTATGGAAGACACCATGCAGAAATTACTTACTCAATCTTGAGGAGAAGGCTCCCTTGGCCTCTCAAATGTCAACATGTTGCGTGGACTTCAAACAGGGTCTTCTTATGTTTGTGGCACAAGGTTAGCAAGCATTGACTTCCCCAATTCAATGTAGAAAATGTTAACCAATGGATTCATCAATGCAAAAATTATTTTCTCATTGACAACACCCCAGACGAATTCAAGGTGAAGTTGGCAATTGTGCATTTAGAAGGGAAGGCCTTGCAATGGCATACTGCACTTATGAAATCAGGTTCCGATATGGGTGCACCTTCGTGGACAACATTCACGAAAAGTCTAATAGATCAGTTTGGTGCAATTAGCGATAATCCCATGACTGAGTTGATGCGTCTACGACAAAAGACTTTAGTGGATGCCTATCATGAAGAGTTTGATTCAATCATTACAAGATTGAAGTTATTTGATGATCATATTCTAAGCTACATCCTTGGTGGATTAAAGAAAGTAATCCAGATGATGGTAAGAATGTTCCAACCTACGTATCTACAACATATGTTTACTTTGGCCAGGACGTATGAAGCAACCAATTCAAGCAATTCGATGGCCAAATTCCACAGGGGAGTCTTGGGTCCAACACCACTGCCTATATCATCGTCTGCTCCAATCAATGTGGGCCCCAAACCAACACGCCACTTAACGTTGGAATTCATAGCAAAATGCAGAGCCAAAGGCCTTTATTCTTTTTGTGATGAACCCTACTCAATGGAGCACAATAGGGTACACAAGAAATTACAGCTTCACGTCATGGAGATGGAGGAGCCACAGATCTCAGTGAACGCATTAATCGAAGTGGCTGGGTTCAGAACTATGAGAATAACTGGATATCATAAAAATGACCTTTACATATTCTCATAGATAGTGGCAACACTCATAATTTCTTAGATACCCAAATGGCTAAAAAATATGGGTGCATAATTGATATGATTGCTCCTTTGAATGTCGTGGTAGTAGATGGGTCAAAGATAAAGGTATCTTCAGTGGTCAAAAATTTTAGTTGGACAATTCAGCACACAACTTTTATTGTTGATATGCTCCTCCTTCCTTTGGGGTGTTGCGATTTAGTGTTGGGAATTGAGTGACTCATAACATTGGGAGATATTTTATGGAATTTCGACAAACTCACTATGGAGTTCAATGTACAAGGAAGGCGACGTGTTCTACGTGGCTTAATGGCCCCCAAGATCAAACCTGCACACAAGCAACAATTGAGTAAAGCTTTTATTGAAGGTGTGCATTTATCTTTGCTGTACATTCGTGTAGAGGAGGAGATGTTGTTGCATTCCTTGACTACACATGTCGCACAAAAGGAGATTCCAACTGAGATCACGAATTTATTACAAGAATTTTGCAGATGTTTTTCAAAAACCACAACAATTACCACCTTTTCCACCATGCCATGATCATCATATTCCATTGATTCAGGGAGTTAATCCCCTCAACAAAAGGCCTTACGGGTATGCAAAAAACCAAAAAGATATCATTGACCAACTTTACATGAATATTTGCAATCAGGAATTATTCAGGAAAGCTATAGCCCTTACGCCAGCCCCGTGGTTCTAGTGGGAAAAAAAGATGGCTCATGGCGACATTGTGTTGATTATAGAGATTTGAATAAGGCCTCAGTCAAGAACAAATGATCCATTCCCTTAGTCGATGATTTATTAGAAGAATTAGCAGGATCTATTGCTTTTTCAAAAATTGATTTACGTGCAGAATATAATCAAGTTCGGATGAATCTCGAAGATGTGTGGAAGACAAATTTTAGAACACACTCAGGACATTATGAATACCTTGTGATACCATTTGGACTCACCAACGCCCCAACTACATTCCAAGGATTAATGAACTCCAGTTTTCAGAAGTTTTTAAGGAAATTTTTGCTGGTGTTTTTGGATGATATTCTAGTCTACAACAAACACATAATAGAGCACATACAACATCTAAGAGAAGTCTTGCAGACTCTACGTAGCCATTCTCTTTTTGTCAAGAGATATAAATGCTATTTTGTTGTTCCATTCTTGAGGGCAAGAATGTTGTTGTGGGGAGGACATTTTTATATCCTATAAAGTTTTGGGATTAGATTAATATTATTGTTGGGTTGTTAAGATTTAATTAGTACATATTGAGATTTAACTAGTTAGGATTTAATTAGTTGGTATTTAACTAGTTAGGATTTAATTAGTTGGTATTTAACTAGTTAGGATTTAATTAGTTGGTATTTAACTAGTTAGGATTTAATTAGTAGTTTTTATCATTTATCATTTATCTTTAGTTGAGATTTAATTAGCAGTTTCTATCACTGATCTCTATCATTTGTAATCTTTAGTACTCTATAAATAGAGTATTGAACTATTATATGAGATATGAATAAATATATGTACCTTGTTTCCTTCCCTTAATTCTCTATCATTGTTTCTTATTCTTGGTATAATCAGAAGCTCACCTAGGAATTTCCTTTTCCGAAATCTAACCGTTTTTCGAAATATCTTACGAAAGAACCTAGATGCTTGTGCACACTATCATTCATATCAGTCGCATTTCAAATGCACGAGTTCTTGTTCTTGACATGCTGTCGTACACACATCCCACGCATTGCAAAATCCAAAAAGAAAATGAAAAAAATATAAAACAAAAAAAAATAAAAGGAAAAATAAAACTAATTTATGATTTTTTTCTTAAAATAAACCAAAATAACAAAAACTATTTAATCTGCAAACATAGAAATCGTATTTAATTTCCAAACTACAAAATGTGTACATTCAGACAATTTTTGGGTTGGAAATCCGCTTCTTGTGAGCATATTTCCATATAGAGGTTTTGGTTGTTTTTATATTTAATTAATCAATCAATAAAATAGTATAAATACAAATTATCAATTACCTATATTTAATTAATAAATTATTTATAATATAATGATATGTAAATTCTAATAAAATGATATATTTTTCGTAATTTAAAAGAACATGTAAATATTGTAAAACTGATAAAATTACTTTTAATATTCAATTTTTTTAAAATTTATAATAATATTAAAAGTATATATAAAAATTTAATTAATAATAATATTTTAAAAGTATGTTAAAACAAAATGAGTAAAAATATTTA
>Ga0123341_1000983_pt1 | contig 20111 bp, 15 predicted proteins | sample Turbeapinknodule_FD_89959 | JGI IMG/M metagenome (GOLD analysis project Ga0123341, IMG submission 89959) | Root nodule microbial communities of legume samples collected from Mexico - Turtle bean Mexico pink nodule | ecosystem: Host-associated > Plants > Roots > Nodule | place: Mexico: Nepantla...
AAGGGTAAATTTATAATCTTACAAATTTTACTATTCAAAATAATTTATAATATTCTTACAACCATCATATCACTCACAAATTTCAATAAATTTTTCTTACACATTTACTCTAACATATCCCATCCAAACAACCTTAACTTTTTTCACACTTTCACTTTCCTTCATCCTCAACTTTCCACTCCTCCACACAAACAAATAAAAGAAGAAGATGTAGTTAGGATAAATCACCATATATTATCTGTTTTTCAACTCAGAGTTTTGTCATAGTTATATTTTTACAAAACGTCCCAATAAATTATGATAGAAAAAATATATATAAATTATTATTGATCTACTCAAAGCCGTATGATTATTATATATATACTATAATTTATAATTTATGTACGCTAGCCTAATCAATTAATTAGATAAATACTGGACTAAAATTGTTTAATTTAAAAAACTTAAAAAATAAAATTTGCTAATAAACTTTTATAGGCTGGAACAAAGGAGAAATTAGTTCATTTTTATTTATAAAATACTTGGCGATTCAGAATACAAAGTCACGGAAAACGAAAGAAACGACGCCGTTCTGTATGTAGACATTACTAAGAAGTAGAAGAAGAGCACGGAAAGCGTTACTTAGCGATCTCCGTGGATACAGACAGTGACACAAAGGAAGTAGAAACCACTCCTGCGCGACCCACCTTACCCCGTGAACCCCACCTCACCGAAACAAACCCCTGTTCCCGAAAACCCTAGCCCTAGCTCCGACCGACATGGACGGCGACGACGAGACCTCGGGTCCGATGATCGACGAAATCTACGCCAACGGCGGCGGCGACGACGGAGACCAGCGGAGCCGTCGCGCGATCATGAGCGGTGACCAGCTCGATGTCGAGGCGTACGCGGCGCTGTACTCGGGGCGCACGAAGATTATGCGGCTCATCTTCATCGCCGACAAGATGAACAACGCGGCGACGCAGCTCGAGGCGCTGCGCATGGCCTACGACGAGATTAAGAAGGGCGAGAACACGCAGCTTTTCAGGGAGGTCGTGCAGAAGATCGATGGAAGATTGGGAGCGAACTATGGCATGGACACAGCGTGGTGCGATGCCGTGGATCGAAGAGCGGAGCAGAAGAAGGAGAAACTCGAGAATGAACTCAATGCGTATCGGGTTCGTTTTGTTTTTTGTTTTTGTCCCAGTATCCTTGGTTGATTTAATCAGTTATCTTAAATTATAATCGCATATTTTTTCAGCTTATTTGAATCTGTGTTATTAATTTTTAGAAATTAGGTGTCACTAAACGTGTTTTTAAGTTTTGATCGTAGGATGTTTTACACGAACGTGTAATTGATGATAATTATTGTTTGTGAATGCTATGGTTTTAAATTATGTGGGGAAAAATTATGCGACCTTGGCTGCAATTGCAAACTAAGGTTTTAAATCGTGGTAGCAGTTTCCTGGCTATTGTTAATGTTTTGGGTGCAATTACGCGAACAAACCTGATGTTGTGATCACTAAAACGTGGTCTTAAACTGCTTTTTTTAAAACCTGGTAGTAGAGACTGAATAGTTAAATTTTTTTATCCATTTTTGGTGAATTTCCTTGTTTGTTTCCAGCTCTTTTGTTGGCCGTCGGCTGAAGTTTTGTGTTTGATTATAACATTTGTTAGTGGTGCTCCTCTGCTGCCAATTATTGTGTTTAGTACACATTCATTGATTAGCTTTTGTCTGGTGAATAGTATGTATTGCTTTGCTTTCAAGCCGCATTTTTGTACTCTGGTGCTTATTTATGAGCATTGTAGAGTTGGGTGCTTTTGTTTTTTGCAAATAGTCTTGTTTAAAGTTCTTGGAGGATGGTTGTTGTGTGCAGTTGTGTGTTATTGGATGGCAAACTCTGCAACATCTTGTATTTGGTGGTTGCGTTGGGGCTTTGTTGAAATGTATCCAACATTCAATTATAATGTGTTTAGATTGCTGTTTGAATGACTAAAAATGTACATTTTTACATTTAAATTTTTTTACATTATGTTGAAACTAATTGTTGTGTCATTTCTGTTTGACATGATTGTGGATTCTGAAGTAGATTACCAGTGGAGCTTTACCTTATGTTTGTCATGTGAGTTTTTTTTGTGTCCCTATAATTGACATGGTAAAGAAGCTAGATGGACTCCTCCCAATCAAAGGTATTAATGAATAAAAATAGGAAGCTAAATGGATATTAGATAGGTTTTGTGATTTAGTTATGTTCACTTGGGATGATATTTCCTTGTATGGTACTTTGATAAGACCTCCTTTTTTCATGAACTGCCTTTGCTTCCTTGACCTGTCAATTTGTTCATCTTGAATTTCTTTTTTGCAGACAAACTTGATTAAAGAAAGCATTAGAATGGGATACAATGATTTTGGAGACTTTTATTATGCTCATGGTCAATTGGGGGAAGCTTTTAAAAGTTATGTCCGCACTCGGGATTATTGCACCACATCAAAGCATATTATTCACATGTGTATGAGTGCAATTCTTGTCAGCATTGAGATGGGTCAATTTCCTCATGTTACAAGCTATGTTAGCAAGGCAGAACAAGCACTGGATGTCCATGATGCAGTAATCGTTGCAAAGCTACGATGTGCTGCTGGATTGGCTAATCTAGAGGCCAAAAAGTACAAACTTGCTGCCCGAAAGGTGTTGCTACTTAGCTGTTTTTTAACTCTATTTTTGCTTGGAGTCAGCCTAGACTTAGATCATCTAGCAGGATCTATGAAATCCCTGACTTGAATTTTGAGGATTCAACTACTCATTCATCATTTTTTATGTGTGATAATAACCAATTAACATAATTGCTTATAACTTTGTGAGCCTCATTTTCATTATTTTAATGCAGTTTCTAGAAACAGGACCTGAACTAGCAAGTCACTATAATGATGTAATTGCACCTCAAGACGTTGCAACATATGGAGGACTTTGTGCACTTGCTACATTTGATAGGGTAGAGTTAAAGGCAAGTACTCCATTGATGACTTTGTGCACCTCAAGATGTTTCTTCTTATCAATGACTGAGACATTGATGACACTGTCTTTATTTATTTATTTCTCAAATTTCGCAGAGCAAAGTTATAGACAATTCCAACTTCCGCAATTTCTTAGAGCTAGTACCTGAAGTAAGGGAACTGATAAATGATTTTTACTCGAGGTAAGTTGGTCTTATCGTTCTTTTATTGTTGTTCAATTATGTCATGTAGTTGGAACTAGTCACTGGACGTCACTTCTTTTTCTTGTTACCTTAATTCATATTAAATTACAAAAAAAATGGTAGGTACATGAAGTTCTTCATGTGTGTTGCTAAGCTGGTCTGAATAAAAAATATCGGAATTTTAAAATGTTGGATTGGAAGGTTTGCATGGAGAGTATAACATCAATTTGTTAGACAGTTAGACGGTAATTGATTGCTGCAAGGTTATCTATCTATTATATTGATTATTGATGATGTTAAACCTTTTTTTTTGGCTTAATAAGGGGTTGGTTAGAATTCAAGTAAATTCTTTATTGTTGTCCTTTTGAGTTGTGTTCTGCAAATTAATATATTTTATTTTAAGAATTCAATTTTCATGTATTGTCAATGTAATAAAATTTGTACTGTTAACTATTTACAAATCATCTCTGGTATGACATAAGTCAATAAATTCATCATACATAACAATGTGATTAGTGTCTGAGTGGTGTGCATATACTAATTAAATTCTCATTTTTAATATTGTTGAATTGATGAAAACTGAGAAAGGGCTTCTTAGATGATTACATATTTCAATATTTATTTTACTCTTAATTGTTTTGCATTAAAATATTTATATATCTTGCTCAAAATGTTTCTTTGCAATGGCTTTCTTTCTTGTCTTCACATGTCTTTTCTGTGGCTTTATGGACAATGTATTTATCTCGATCTCTTTGCTTCTTTTATCAGCCACTATGCTTCATGTCTGGAATACCTCGGGAACCTCAAAGCAAACCTATTGCTTGATATACATTTGTATGACCATGTTGAGACACTTTATGATCAAATTCGTCACAAAGCCCTTATCCAGTATACACACCCATTTGTGTCTGTTGATTTGAACATGATGGCTAATGCATTCAAGACAACTGTTGCTGGACTTGAGAAAGAGCTAGAAGCATTGATCACTGATAATCAGATACAGGTGCGGTTTGACTTAATTGGCCTCAATTGGTCTAATACATGGATTATGTTGAATTTATAATGAAAAGAATCGACATATACATGCTCCTTGGTTCCAATTTTTTTTGTATCTTTACAATAGAACAGTCTAAACGGGATTTAAACAGTTTTTTATCGGGCAAACCTTTTGCAGGCTCGAATTGATTCACACAACAAAATTTTGTATGCACGGCATGCGGATCAAAGGAATGCCACCTTTCAAAGGGTTCTAGAAACTGGAAGAGAATTTGATCGTGATGTTCGTTCCATGTTACTGAGATCAAATCTTATCAAGCATGAGTACAATCTTAGAGCATTAAGGAAACTTTGATTATGGACCGATGGTGATGGAATGAAGTTATGGTTTCTGGAGTGAACAACTATCATGTAGCAAGTTTCTGGAGTGAAGGTAAAGATTGCCTTACCTCATGGTGGATTCAATCAACGTTGCGAAACGTACGTTTGTGCAAACATTTAACGGCATATTATGGTTTCTTTTTGTATATACTCTTTCATAATTTCAATTATTTTGTCACGAGATATTTCATTTTCTGGTTTTAACCCGCATCTGTCTTTCGGCAACTCCGTTGCGTAAGACCGAGTCTTGATGGCCCATAAACATTCTCATGACCTGTCAACTCAACTCCTTTAACTAGCCTATTTTGGCAGGAAAAGTTGAAGTTTTGAACCTAGTAAGTAACCCTTTTCTTACCTGTCAAAGTGTGTGGAGTAGCCAGAGTTGGCTTATTGGGTTTATCTGCTTAACTTTTAACTGTTTGATGATTCTTAATCTTGGTAGAGTAGTATTATTATGAATATTTTTTTTAGTTTTACTTGAATGTTTTATGGAAATCGAAGGAATCAGTTATAATCGGACTTTATACATAGATAGTGAAATCTGATTGATTTGGTTTGTGTTTCATTTCATGTTTTGTTGCATGATGCAAACAAGTGCATATATGTATTTTTGTTGTAATAGGGCTGTATTACTTTGCCTAATAATTGAGTTTAATGTGAGGTTGTGTTATTCATCATCAAATATTGAAAAAATAAAGTTATTGTACTATAAAAAGGAAAGCAAAATTAACCGTTTATACTCAGGAATTTTGTATATTTATGTGAGTAATATTGTTTTGTAAAAGGGAAGTCTTAATTCTTTTATTAAAAAATGTATTTTTCACTAATATACTAAAATTGCATTTGACAATGAAATGTTTTAGTAACTACAATTTTGTACTATTAATGTTCGTATGTACTATGTAATGAGTACGAAGTAGAAACATGGAATTGAGTGTGGCTAGTATAATCATGACTGAGTATGCAATTAAAGTTTAGAATTGAATCGTTTAATTATAATTATGTTAGAAAGGTTTTTCAGAATTGAAAACAGAATTTAAAGATATAATTTCATGGACTTCTATAAAGGAACAACTTTGACATTTATAGTGAATAACTGGCTCTCATTTAAACTAGAAGTCTAAACTGTTTGATGTTTTTCTCAATTCTAAATCACTATTCTCTGAATAGCGTTTCTCAATACCACCCTTGCAGTGTACATCTGTTCTCCTTAGTGTATGAGTATTAAGGAGGAAAAACCTGGAAAAAAAAAACTATACACATGTCGATAAAATCTGATATAGATATTAAATGAATATGTACTTTTTTTTACATACAGATAATGGATGAGTTTTTTTAAATTTATTAAACGATTTCTTTTGAAAGTTAAAAACTTGTATAAAAAATATAAATTGACTATATTTGTAATAATTTTAAAAGATTCCACACATTTTAGAAAACTTTACAACTATTAATCTAACTCGTACCGCACATATTATTAAGACGGATTTTCTAGTTGTGAGTGACGGGTATCTACAATTCGTACAGTTTTCTTGTCATTCCTTTTTATATATATATATAATATATTATAAGATGAAGGTGGAATAAAAACACAAAATTCTAAACGATTTATGAGCTTGGTTTTTATCCTGAATTGTTTTACGATGGCATTAAATTTTTATTTGAGAAAATGACAGGCATATAATGCAGCATTTTTGTGGTAGTTCTGAACCACGTGCCGTTCCAGATTCCGAAGCATGCATTTACTTAAGCTTGAAGGGTCTCTCTATTTCATTACTCCACTTTCTCAATTATAAATTCTTAATATTCTTTCTATTTTCTGTGCAACGTACATTTTACATTTCTCTCCAAGATGCACCTACCAATAAAATATTTATCAATAATCTCAAACCACTTCATTTCTACTTATATGTTTTAAATTTAAAAATAATAGTAAATCATGATTTTAAAGTAATTTCTACAATAATTTAAATGAATTTTAATTGGAAGATGTGTTCTCTTCTCTTATGATTTTACTTGCAATGAAATTGAGAGTGATCTTTGAGGCTCAGTCTCAACACATGCAAAAGAAAAAAGCATTCACACTGAATCTCACACTCTTCATCTCCCAATAAACCCATCTTCACTCTCATCAAACACACTTCATTCATTTGCAGTTGCGTTCTTCCACGCGCCCAGCCCCAAAACGCCACACCCCAATGCCGTTTTGATCCCATCCAATACGGTTTCCGATGGGTCACGTCAACCTCCCAGCCTCTAAGCGACTGGGCGGCCCTCGCCAGTGGCGCGTGCTGGACGTCGTCACCGCCGCCTTCTTCGGCCTCGTCTTCCTCTTCTTCGTCCTCGTCTTCACCTCCATGGGGGACTCGCTCGCCGCCTCCGGCCGCCAGACGCTGCTCCTCTCCACCACCGATCCGCTTCAGCGCCTCCGCGTGTCGGCGGCCGTCGAGGCCGGGCAGCCGCGCGTGATCGATGCCTGCCCCGCCGACACCGCCGACCACATGCCGTGTGAGGATCCCAGGCTGAACAGCCAGCTGAGCAGGGTGATGAATTACTACCGTGAGAGACACTGCCCGCCGCTGGAGAACACGCCGCTCTGCCTCGTCCCGCCGCCCCGCGGGTACAGGGTGTCGGTGCAGTGGCCGGAGAGCTTGCACAAGGTATGTGCAGTGCTCTTTATCATGAGAAAGTGATGCAAAGGTGGTGAATGGTGTTTAATTTGTTAATTCCAACTGTGTTGAAAGCTTTTCGGAAAATAGGTTGTACAATGATAGTTTAAAATAGCATTAAAGAAACTACTCTAGATGACTGACCAGTATGAGCTGATATAGTTGGCATATTTAAATATGTGGAGCATTTATCTCTAAGTTTCTTGAATGAATTTTTCTAACATACGAAATTATTAGTGCATGTTTGGATGTCAGTCATTAGAGTTCTAAGGTACTTTTACTCTTGAAGCTATAATCTTTTTCTTCTTCATTTTGTATCTTGGAATTGGGGAATGTGCATTGATTCCCAAAAGTGTGTTTCTAACTTTTATCCAAACATAGCTTTAGTCTTCAACTCTTGACTGAGAGATATCGTGACGTGAGCATAAAAAAAATTACAGAATGGATAATACAAAAGTTAACAATCTTACGAGAATGGTAATATAAAAGTAAAAAACTGCATTGTAATAAGTACGTTGTAATTAAAATTCTATATTTTGAGTAGAATGTGGAATAAAGCCGCAGGAAATTTCTAATAAAAGGTTCCTATTTATTGTAGGGCGTTCAATAGAAGGACCCTTTCACTTATGATGCTTTGCACTGGTTCTACTAACGGAGCTATTATGTTAGTGTTTGCAACTGAATAATTTTCACGTTTGGAAGATAGGGGATTCTTTTTAGTGTTTTCAGGCATGTGATTGATTTGGATTTAACTGGTTAGTTTTGTAAATTTTTTGGTGTTTGAGCAGAGACCTTTTAAAAATAATTATTGCATTTTAATACTTGGGATAAAGAAAATGCTGGTAAAATTATCTGGAAGACAAGTTTTGGAGCAACCTACTATAAAAAAAAAGTCTGCATTCAGGACATAGGCAATTATGTGTTTCAGAAAACTGTTTTTGATATTTGTTATCAGTGATCCACCTTACTGAAAGCCCTCGTGTGATCTCTGTAGATATGGCATAGCAACATGCCATACAACAAGATTGCTGACAGGAAAGGTCACCAGGGATGGATGAAGATTGAAGGTCCGCACTTTATATTCCCCGGAGGTGGTACAATGTTTCCAGATGGAGCAGAACAATATATTGAAAAACTTGGTCAATACATACCAATGAATGGTGGTGTTCTGAGGACTGCTCTTGATATGGGATGCGGGGTAGGATCTATTGTACTGTTTCCTTGAGATCTTTTATTACTAGAATTTGTTGTTATTTAGCATGAAATTATATTTCTCATGTTTTACAGGTTGCCAGTTTTGGAGGATATTTACTAGCTCAAAACATCTTAACCATGTCTTTTGCTCCAAGAGATTCACACAAATCACAGATACAATTTGCACTTGAAAGAGGAATACCAGCTTTTGTTGCCATGCTTGGTACTCGCAGACTACCATTTCCTGCATTTGGCTTTGACTTAGTCCATTGTTCTCGGTGTTTAATCCCTTTTACAGCCTACAGTAAGTTCATTATTTCAGCTGACCTTTGCATATCTTGCAATCTCTAAATAGACATCACTACCATAATGCAGAAATCTTGCCTTGCAGATGCAACTTATTTCATTGAAGTGGACAGATTACTTCGCCCTGGTGGATATTTAGTCATTTCTGGTCCCCCTGTTCAGTGGCCTAAGCAAGATAAAGAATGGTCAGATCTTCAGGCTGTGGCAAGAGCTTTGTGTTATGAACTGATTGCTGTAGATGGTAACACTGTAATCTGGAAAAAGCCAGCAGTGGACATGTGTCTCCCCAACCAAAATGAATTTGGTCTAGACATGTGTGATGATGATGATTCAGATGACCCAAATTTAGCATGGTAATTTCCAATAGGCTATTGCTAGTTAATTTTTCCTTCAACTATCTTTGCTTCACATTAGTCAGCATCGATAATGTGTTTGAACCCATTATTTGTGCTTGCTACACATCAGTTTCATACGGGCATGGCACTCGAAGGAATACTATTGTTATTTGCTTAAGGACTTCTCATAGTGTTTAATTGAGATTTCACAATTAAGATGATTTATTTTGCAGGTACTTCAAATTGAAGAAATGTGTCACTAGGTTGTCTTCTGTCAAAGGTGAATATACTGTTGGTACAATATCCAAATGGCCAGAAAGGCTCACTGCTCCTCCGGTAAGGTCCACCATCCTCAAAAATGGTGCTGATGTATATGAGGCTGACACTAAGCGATGGGCAAGAAGAGTTGCACACTATAAGAATTCTCTAAAAATAAAGTTGGGGACTCCAGCAATACGCAATGTTATGGACATGAATGCATTTTTGGGGGGATTTGCAGCAGCACTTAATTCTGATCCTGTGTGGGTTATGAATGTTGTTCCATCTCACAAGCCACCAACTCTTGATGCAATCTTTGATAGAGGCCTCATTGGAGTCTATCATGATTGGTGAGTTTTTTGCTGCATTTTTCATGTGTTTATCTTAAAAGGACTTTTTTGTTTTTTCATTTCACTTTTCTCAATCAATGGTAATTACCTTACCTTGTATACTTCGTAAGTGTTAACATGACTTAAATATTACTTTAGTGTGGGAAATATTATGTTATTTGATGAAGACTTTTCAAACCATTACACCATAGACTAATTAATTCAACTACTGTTTCGCTGAAATTACAAATATTTGAAATTTGAGTTGTTCAATTAATGTTCCCAGGTGTGAACCTTTCTCAACATATCCTCGCACTTATGATCTGATCCATGCAACAAGCATTGAATCACTTATAAAGGATCCTGCCTCTGCCAAAAACAGGTATTTTCATTCTAAAGTGCTAATTTGAAGTCACAGGCCTGGCTTCTTCTACATTTTCCCTACTGGTCTTGGGATTTTTTGGGGTCATGATGATGTGACTAAGTTTACGTGTACTAATTTTAAATTTCAATCATTGTTTTCAAATATTTGTTAACATGAACAATTGGATAAAACGGGAGCAAAAAATTGCTACCCTAGCTGACTTGTAGCTCGTTAGTTTCATGTTAGTTTTGTATGCACGTGCTTACAGTCATGATTTTACTACGTAATAAACAAAAAATTGCTACCATAACTGACTTGGGCATTCATAAGTTAAAAAATATTTTTTTTTTTAGTTTAGAAATTAGTTTATACATAAGTTAATTTTACTTTTTGTGGAAGTTCATTTCATTTTTTCATTTTCTCTTCTAAAAAATCCTTATACAGAAGTTTGTTTAAACACGTTCTATTTTTATTTCATTAGTTAGCATTTGTAGAGGTTGCATAACTAAATTATACAGGCTTTGTTCATTGGTTTGTTTGAAATTATTGATAAGAAACACAAGGAGTGGTTAAACAGATACTCAAATGTAGTTCTAAGTTGCCTAGATTTCCAATTTCCTTCTATTAGGTTGATTCCAGATTAACAAACACAAAGTGAGTATTTGTAATACTGTATCATCCTTGCAGACACAACGGTTCACATAAGTTATGAACTCACACTGACTGCTTCATGATTTCATTGCAGATGTAACCTTATTGATTTGATGGTCGAATTGGATCGAATTTTACGCCCAGAAGGAACCGTGGTGGTGAGGGATACCCCTGAAGTAATTGAAAGAGTAGCTCGTGTTGCACGTGCAGTGAGGTGGAAGCCCACTATATATAATAAAGAACCTGAATCACACGGAAGGAAGAACATTCTAGTTGCAACCAAGACCTTGTGGACGGTCTAATGCTTATCCCACTAACATAGCTGCGTGATTTAGGTAAAATTTCCTTCTCACCGTTTCCGAGGGATGAAGGTTTTCAAGGCTATCTTCTCTGTGCATCGAAGGGATGCGGTTTCCTTTCTGTTCAGTGTTTATATAAAGAGAGAGTAAGTTTAGGATCTAAGAAAACGAAAAGATGTGAAGATTTTGTGCAGTTTTATATGGAAAGCACAAGCTAGTGTTATATTTTCTCTATAGCTATAAGGATCACTTGTAATTCAGTACTTCTATTTATCATTGTTTATTTATTGAAAACATCCATCACTGATCTAATTGGCTATCTAACTCTCGTTACCATGTCTAGGAAGACTTCTTCCCTGATTTTGTTTCCAACTACTTCAGCATTTTCTTCTAAGATTCCCAGTAGAGGGTGTTTTTTAGTCAATGTTTTTCTTACGAAATTTTAGTCAATGTTTGATGATAGAAAATGGATCAGAGTGGATCGGAACATAATAGAATGGAATAAATTGGACTGTAATTGATTCAAAATGTCATCATACTATTTGAATATCTGTAGTGTTATGGAACAAATACTTTATTTCATCATTTGGAAAATAGACGGAAACAAAATAAATCATAACTATAGTTTCAATAATTGTACCGGGCAGGATTGTTCGAGATCTCGGAATCTCGGTTTGAGCATGTGGGTAGGTCAGCTCGGTTATTGGATTCAAAAGATGTGTTTGATCCAGTTATATTAGTAAGTTTGAAGAATAATTAAAATAATAAGTTTTATCATATATTGATTGTTAGTTAAATATTTATATTTTAATAGATAAGTGTATGTGTCAACATATTTGTAATTATTAACTGAATAAACATATGTATAAAGCTCTTAATTGAAAAGATAAAGTTGTTAATAAGTAGAGAGCCCTCGAGAATAAAGGTGTATAAGATTATCTTCTCTTATAGCATGGGGAATGAAAGTGTCCACAAAATATTTTTTTGTTACGTATGTTTTCGGTTGAGATTAGATTGTCGTGAGCGAAAGTTGTTAAACAATTAAGCTATAAAAGGGATTTCAAACCCCAAGTAAATGTTTGTTGTTTCTAAATACTAAACTGAAATTGAATACTTATTTTATTTTCGTAAGTTTTCACAGACTTAATTATCGGAATATGTTCAACAGGTAGAGTCTTCTCTGTCCCAACAGAGACCGTTCCAGTGTAACTAGAAGACGCAAACATAATTTACAAAAGATAAATTAGCAGCGAAACTTTTCATTCAAGACAACCGGCAGTTCTGTTATTTCATCCAAAGTGCAATTGTTACCTATGTCTTTTCACCATTCTAGTTCTATCCTATTTTGTTCTTCAATGAAAGCGCACTTGCTACATACGTCTTCTCACCAATTTTATCTTATTTTGTTCTTCATTTATAGCTGCGTGTCTTTTACCTTTAATTTAGTTTCACTTGTTTTAATCCAAGTCTACGATTTTGAAAATTATTTTAAGCTTTATGTTCAGATATTTTATCACTTTCAATTTACTATTTTCTGCAAATGTTTATTTTAAATGCTCATCTTAATAAACTTTTTTTCGTTCTCCTTTAATATTTTTGCTAAATGGTAATTTTTACGTATATATAATTGAAAATTTATAAAAGAGATGAAGTTTAATTTCTTATATTTATTATTCAAAAAGATATATTAATAATTAGAAATATTAAGTATAATCCTCTCAATAATGACTTTTGCAGAAAGATAAATTATTTTCTACAAATTTATTTATTTTTGTTTATCATATAAATTTAAAACTTCAGAAGTTGTTAATCCAAATAAAAGGAAGTTACAACTTTTTTTTTAAATATAAGAAGACTTAGAAACCAGATTTTTACAAAACAAAGGGGAATGAAAAAAATTGGAACTCAGATTTAGTTATTAATCCATTTTAAGAGATTAACTTTGATTGACCCATCAATCACTTTAAACTATCATCACTGTTCCCACAGAAATATGCACCAGCCGGGAATCGAACCCGGATCTGTACCGTGGCAGGGTACTATTCTACCACTAGACCACTGGTGCTTCTTGTTTGATGTAAAACATTTTGTTTATATATAGAAAACTAGAAAAAGATTGGGCCAACTAAGAAAGAGAAATCATGGTTCCAACACCGACGAAAATCATGATTTGGTAATACAAACAATAACCCTTCAGCCTTCAGGTACAGATTTCATGATCCGAGATTATTCTAAATTGAAATGGCCAATAATATTGATGAGCTTTTTTGTAATGAACTCTGCACATAACAACAGAATATGTGAAGTGATTCAACTGAATTATAATGAACTTTTCACTCAATTTTTTGTGATGATATTGAGTCGTATCATAAGTTGATGTGAAGTGAGAAGAGTATCTGGGAAACATGATCCCAAAAAAAAGTTGTGTACTTGAAAATTACACATAAATTAGTGCAGGAGGAAGTTGAAGGTGATTCAAGATTGGAAACACTGGGCCATCATATATATATATATAAATAAAAAGGGAACAAATTATTCTGGAAAAAACTCCACTCTTTTTAATACTGCAGAGAAGTGCATTTACAAATGTTTTGTGTTGCAGAAATGACAGTGTAAGGAACTTGCAAATTCAAAGCTCTGCTACAGTGCAGAGGTGTGTCCTTGCATACGAGAATGTTCAAATTTAAAGAAAAATATTTACAAAACAAAGCACGAAACAAATGTATATTTTTTTATTGAAATTTGAATGATAATCATGAAAAAAAATACACTTACAACCTCTCCTCATTAAATTAGATTCACATTTTTTTAGAAAAATGAATATTTGTATTTTTTTAAGTTTTAAATAAAATAACAACCATACTTTCTAGTTTCATCTCCCTTATAAATATCATACTTTTTCTGGAACATATTTTTAATCAAGTATGATTCACTTTTTTTAATAAAAGTTAAAAATTATAATTTTTTGTGAATAAAAAATAAATTGTTTATTTATAGAAATTTTTAAAGATATATGTTGATGATTCTTTATTGTTATAACTTTGCCAATAGAATACTATGGATAAGTATAGATATAAATCCAGTAGAAAAATTCTAAACAATATTGAAGCGTACTTTAATGATCATTTATGAATACCTATGGAGGAAGATCTAAAAGAATATCACTAACAACGTAAAAAAAAAAATAAGAAGAAAGAAACACATAACCTCCAATGATGTATCGTTCTCTTTTCTTCTCTCTCCCCATCTCTCCAACTCTCTCTTTTATCTCTTCATTTCTCGTTTTATTTTCATTTCTCATTTTATAATTTGATTGTACCGGTACATGAGGAGTTAAGAAATATTTTTATCTGATCATATTTTCAAACAGAGTAAGTTCATTTTTACCTTAAAGATCCTTCATTTTTTGTTTTTTCTTAGCATTTAGTCATCAATCTTGGTGAGATCAATTGAGAAAATTAATTCTCTCAACTTATTCTACTATATACTAAAATTTTGTTCTGTTTGGATAACTTGCATTAGGCCCTTATATCTTGAAGCTTATCTAGAGTTAGGGGATAAAATTCTAGAGGTTGCTTGGAAAGCAAACAATTAAAGTAAGGGAAGCTAACTTCAACTTTCAATATCCTAAGTTAGAAGATATGGATATGGAGGGAACGTGATCCCAAGTTTTAATTTCTCTTGTGGAGATGTTATTTGATAAAATTGTTTGATTTTATGTTGTGTGAACATGTATAAGTATTAGACTTTGATAGTTTGGAAGTTAAATATTGTTTTGATGTTGGAAAGGTTCTTGAATGGTACGAATTTTTAAATGTTATGTATTATGTATGAATGATGAAAATTGTATGAAATTCATTTTGGATAATGTATGAGTTGTTGTTTGATGACATTAAGTATTAAAAGTCTATGTTTAACAGAGATCCTCCAGTTTCACTTATGATCTAAGTCATATAAACTAAGATATTAGGTCGTGAGAAATTGATTAGGGAGTTCATACATATTAGGTCCCGCTGCAGACACTCAACATTGGATGTTTGAACTTATCATGATCCTTGATGTATGGATTAGATGTTAATATCTAGTAGAGGCATACTTAATAAGTCTTCCAGAAGACGATGAATTCATGTGTAAGTCTGATTGAAATGAAATCAAAGTGCTATGCATTGAAATGAAATCCAATGATTGTGATTGAAAATAGATTCATGTGGTCTATATGAATGATGAAATTGGAATTGAAATTTTAATGACAATATTTAAAGAAATTTTTATAAATGATTAGTCTGATTGGTTCTTTTTTGCATAAATTAAGTATCTTATGGAATTTCTTTTCATTAGCTTACCCTTACTTTTCTTAGTGAACAAGCATGATTGTACTACGTACACAAGCAGATGATCATACAGGTGTGGTGTCAGAGGGTCTGAAGGGCTTTAGGATGTTGTTTTGAACCTTATATTGTAAATATTTGTATTTCTATAAACTCTAATCATGCGTTTTGAAAAATTCTAAGCTTGTATAGAAATATGTAGAACTTGTATTGTAATAGTTAGATGCAAATTTTGGAGTGTTACAATATCAACTATAACAACCACTCCTAAACAAATGAAAAAGATGTCATATATTATTTGTAAGAAGGTCTAAGAAGCTGAATAGAACCTGAATATAAAAAGAAAACTAGGTGCAGGTGCAATACTATATACTCCCTAACCACAAAGCATTATCTAAGAAGCACTAATCTTTTAATGTTAACTAGTATGAATAATTTGAATTAGGGTGTGAAGATTTATTGTGATCACCATTTATATGACTGGAATCACCAATGTTAAGTAGACAAGAAACAAAGAAGTCTATAAACAAAAATCAATAACACCAAGTTTGAGTCATTTTATACCATTATTATATTTCAATGAAATCTCAAAATCAGCTTATGTAATATGGAAACTCCTCAAATGTATATTTTTCGTCCCTTCCTTCACCCATTAGCCTCCAGAGCTCATGCACAATCAAGAAATATGCATTACACTAAAAGACAATCACAATAAACATTTCAGGAGTTTGGTTTATCTTTTGGAGATGCATTTCTTGTGCTCATGTGCCTATGCTGAGCTTATTTCTCATAACTATACAGTAGCTGCAAAACAAGGTAATAGAAACAGATGTTAACCAGTTATGTGTTTATACCTTGTTTCCCCTTCACTGCCTAATGCCACGACCAATTGCAAGATTCCAAGCTTTGTGCACAATATGAAATCGGTGAAAAGAGAAATTGAATCGTAAATGCTAGAAGGAAACAAGAAATACAACAACAAACCATCCATGGAAGAAGAACTTGAACCCACAAGCAAAAAAAAAAGGAAGAACAACTTACGAATTTGAAAGCATATGAAGGCCCTAACATAAAGAAAAGCTACCGAATTTTGAAGAAAGAGAAATAAAAATGAAGCAAAATCTTACCAAACTCAAACCGCAACTTGCCTCATCTTAAGCAACCTAGGCTTTTGAAAAGTGGTGGTTTGTGAAAATTAGGGGTGTTGCAAATTTGGGGATTCAAGCTCAAGTCAGCTTACCTTAGGTTGGTGTTGGAGATCCCACATCGACTAGATATTAGGACATTTCATAGTATATAAATGGGTGCAAACCTCACCTTATAAGCCGATTTTATGAGGTTGAGTTAGGCTTAAAGTCCACTTCTTAATATGGTATCAGAGTCATTTCGAGCCCATCCTAACGAATATTTATTGGGCTTATCTGGTCATCCATTATCGGGTCGTTATCGGACCATCCATAATATATAATCACACGCACAAATTGGTAGTCTCAACGTGAGGGGTGTGTAGGAGATCTCACATCGACCAGAGATTATGACTTTAATTTTTTTTAAATTTTAAAAATTTCGTATGTAAGTTCCATATGTAATACATGTATTCCTTTACACACAAATTCACTTATCGTTACATATGGATCTATCATTCGAAATTTTTTCCGCCTCAGTGTGCCACCCTTACATATGAATTTTTTATACAAATTTTTTTAACAAAAGTTATATATTGTTACATATGATAACAAAAATTTACATTCGAATATAATTTCGTATGTATTATATATAATTATTGGATAATGATCAAATTTCTTGTAGTGAGAGTTAGTTTGATAAAAATTCGTAATAAGGTGAGGAAAGAAATTAGAAAAACTCAAATTTGTTATTTTTTATTGATAACAATCCTAATTTTTTTATATAAAATATATTTTCATATTTATCATTATTGTTTCTCTTTTTTAAAAATATTTTTCTCAAAACTTTCTCTTAAACTAATATCCTTCTATTAATAATAAAAAGTGGCAAAATATAGTATTTGAGTTCTTAATAGTGAGTAATTTAACCAAACATACAATTAAAATATTAATTACATGACAACTATTCTAATCAAAATGTTAAATTATATTGAAAGATTATACTTTTTTGAGATTTTTTTTTATTTTTTTTAAATGATACTTTTAATAATTACTAAACGTTCAAAGTTAAAATTATTTGAATCTTATCTTAAATCAATTTATACTATGGATTAAATAGTTAACTATATTATTTATCGAGAATAAAATGATAAAATAAATTTATTATAAACTTCTATTAATGATTTCCCAACTTACAAAGTAAAGAAAAAATAATTTTATAATTGGTTAATACGTTTGTAGTTCTAAAAGTTTGGAATGCTTGTAATTTCAATTCCCATAATTTTTTTAAAAAAAAATCCCTCAAAATAAAAAAAGAGTCCCTAAACATTAAATAGAGGGGCTAAAATAATGTCCTAAACATTACATTTCAAATCTTAAGTTCTAAAAAAATATTTTAATCTCTCAAAGTAGTATTTAAAAACTAAAATAATATTTTTAATTTTAAAAAACAAAAACAAAGAAGCTTTTGAAAATTTGAGAATGAACACCACCTCAAATTTTAGAAAACGAAAACATAATTAGACCTTAATATAAATTTACGTTATAATATTATGTTAAAAAACAAAAAGAAAGAATCTTTTCGAAAATTTGAGAATCAACACTACCTCAAATTTCAGAAAATGAAAACATAATTAGAGCTTAATAAAAAAAATTATGTTATATTATGAAGTTTCTGTACAAGTAAACCCTGTATTACACGAGGCATATGGCCAAACTATATTTTGAAATTTGATGAACAGATCGAAAACACAACACAGTGGATATATATAAGTGGTGGGGGCATTAACTCTTTTCATCTTCTTCTTCAACAATGCCTTCTCATGCATTCAATGTAAGTGCCACACGCTCACGGGTTTTACACAAAAGTATAGAATAATTTCTTCTCACAAATTATGATTTTGATAAAAAAAAAAAAATCTTTTTACAAAATTAGATAAGTAGTACACTGTCATGTTTATTTTAGAATGAAAATAATATATAATTAGTACGACTTTAATGTAAAATAATATACTTAAAAATTTCATAACGATTTCGATTATATTATTTACATTAAAGTTATATAGATTATGTATAATACTTTATTAAAATTAGTTTTAGAAGGAAAAAATGTTTTGTTAACACCTCCTGTGGCAAGTTACACACTCTTGACGCTGCAAATGTGGAAACGGTGGGTATGTGGCAAGGGTATTGTTGTAAGTGGCAAGGGTATTGTTATAAATGTCATGATGGTAATGTGGCTTTGGGAGATAGAAAGGAGAAGAACGTAGGGTTTGAAACGGTGTGAGAAGTTGAATCGCCAAGCCGCCACTCCACAAGTTCCTCCCAGATTCCCAATGTCGTCGCTCTCGACCTCGACGCCGTCAAGAACCTCCAGCACTTCACCTAGATCATCGTTGTCGCACTCGACGTGACGATGCACCGGGAACAACTTTGGCGCTAACAACAAGGACCGCGTGCGATCGTTGTCATGGACGATGGCACAAAACTGTTCGGTGTCGAAACAGATCCACACGACTCTCAGAACGCTATTGAAAAGGCCGATGTAAGGCCCTTCGCCGCGAGGATCAAATGTGAAACACTCTGATCCAACACCACCGTCAATCAGAACAACCTTCCACGTCTTCTGAATATGGGTCATATATTATACCGGTTATATGGTTTAACCGATGTAATGTGTTATTTTGAGTAAAAAAATATATATTACATCGGTTGTTACTAAGAACCGATGTAATATAGCTCGCACTACTCATTTGCACACAATCTCACTCCGCTATATCATTGTCACATTTACAACATCAAATGTGTGTTAGTGTCAGAGGATGTCAATATATTAAGATTCTTTAAAAAGTTATCAGGGTGTTTAACACAAAGTTGTACTATGAGATATATATTTGATCTAAAGTTATATATATGAAATATGATTTTCATTTTAAAATTATTTACATAGTATATGATTTATTCATTTTCATAAAAAAATGATTTAAAGTTATAGTTTCCAAAAGAAAATTTCACTATACTTTCTTAAAAAACGTTAGGTTGTGTGCTATTGCACAAATGAAGAAGGAGCTTATGATGCCATATTAATTCTTCTATATGCATGTGATTTGTCTCCCCTTTCTAGCACATACAAAAAGTTTTCTTTTCTCCATTTCATAAAAATACAATATCCAAAAACTACAGTCGTAGGAAAGTTGGTTGACACTGTTACTGAGATGTCTTTAATAAGGATTACATCATGAAAAAAGCCACCTAATTAACTGCTTTCTCTCCAATCATAATTTGTTTGTCTATTTCTTTGTGATTGATAATTTCTTTGTGAAATGAAGATATGATTGACATATATATGTAAGTGGGAGAAAGTATTTTATGTCTTAAAAAGTATTTTGTTCCTGAATTTAATATTCCATGTGTGAAGTTAATGAAGAAAAGTGTGATGCAGCAGATGTATGTAATGAGATGGTGATTTAGGTGAGCTGTGTGATGAGTGTCTCAAGCTTGTCAAACAATAAATCTCAACTTTCCATTTCTTCCTAATCTACTTCTTCAAATAACCATCCTTTCTCATGTTCATGTTTTTGGAATGTTTTTGGATTGGTGTGAGTTAATAAATGGAAGAAGAGGAGAAAAAAAAAGAAGAAGGAAAGTTAGTTTATTTGGATTTAAAGAAATCAATTTATAATGAAATAAATAAATATAATAG
>Ga0123341_1000984_pt1 | contig 20109 bp, 19 predicted proteins | sample Turbeapinknodule_FD_89959 | JGI IMG/M metagenome (GOLD analysis project Ga0123341, IMG submission 89959) | Root nodule microbial communities of legume samples collected from Mexico - Turtle bean Mexico pink nodule | ecosystem: Host-associated > Plants > Roots > Nodule | place: Mexico: Nepantla...
CTTCATGGGCCCGGTCGGCGGTGCGCGCGTCGGCTACATCAACGGCGAATATGTTCTCAACCCGCATCTCGACGAGATGGACGAATCGAGCCTCGACCTCGTCGTCGCCGGCACCTACGACGCCGTGCTGATGGTTGAATCGGAAGCCAAGGAACTCAACGAAGAGATCATGCTCGGCGCCGTCATGTTCGGCCACAAGGGCTTCCAGCCGGTTCTCGACGCAATCATCAAGCTCGCCGAAGTTGCCGCCAAGGAGCCGCGCGATTTTCAGCCGGAGGATTACTCCGAGCTCGAAGCGGAAATGTTGAAGCATTTCGAAGCTGAACTGCGCGAAGGCTACAAGATCACCCAGAAGGCCGATCGCTACGCCGCCGTCGACGCCGTCAAGGCAAAGGTCAAGGCTCACTTCTTCCCTGAAGGTGTTGAACCGAAGTACACCGCCGAAGTCATCGGCGCTGTCTTCAAGCACCTGCAGGCGAAGATCGTTCGCTGGAACATCCTCGACACCAAGAGCCGCATCGACGGCCGCGACCTGGAAACCGTCCGTCCGATCGTTTCGGAAGTCGGCCTTCTGCCGCGCACCCATGGTTCGGCGCTCTTCACCCGCGGTGAAACCCAGGCGATCGTCGTTGCCACGCTCGGCACCGGCGAAGACGAGCAGTATGTCGACAGCCTGACGGGCATGTACAAGGAGCGCTTCCTGCTCCATTACAACTTCCCTCCCTACTCGGTTGGCGAGACCGGCCGTATGGGCTCCCCGGGCCGTCGCGAAATCGGCCACGGCAAGCTCGCCTGGCGCGCGATCCGTCCGATGCTGCCGACCGTAGAGCAGTTTCCCTACACGCTGCGCGTCGTCTCCGAGATCACCGAGTCGAACGGCTCGTCCTCGATGGCGACCGTCTGCGGCACGTCGCTTGCTCTGATGGATGCCGGCGTTCCGCTGGCAAAGCCGGTTGCCGGTATCGCCATGGGTCTGATCCTCGAAGGCGATCGTTTCGCCGTCCTCTCCGACATTCTCGGTGACGAAGATCACCTCGGCGACATGGACTTCAAGGTTGCAGGCACCGCCGACGGCATCACCTCGCTGCAGATGGACATCAAGATCGCCGGCATCACCGAAGAGATCATGAAGGTCGCGCTCGGCCAGGCCCAGGGCGGTCGCGCCCACATTCTCGGCGAAATGGCCAAGGCCATCACCGAGAGCCGCGGCCAGCTCGGCGAATTCGCTCCGCGCATCGAAGTCATGAACATCCCGGTCGACAAGATCCGTGAAGTCATCGGCTCCGGCGGCAAGGTCATTCGCGAAATCGTCGAAAAGACCGGCGCCAAGATCAACATCGAGGACGACGGCACCGTCAAGATCGCCTCCTCTTCCGGCAAGGAGATCGAAGCGGCCCGCAAGTGGATCCACTCGATCGTCGCCGAGCCTGAAATCGGCCAGATCTACGAAGGCACGGTTGTCAAGACCGCCGACTTCGGCGCCTTCGTCAACTTCTTCGGCGCCCGCGACGGCCTCGTCCACATCTCGCAGCTTGCTTCCGAGCGTGTCGCCAAGACCCAGGACGTCGTCAAGGAAGGCGACAAGGTTTGGGTCAAGCTGCTCGGCTTCGACGAACGCGGCAAGGTTCGCCTGTCGATGAAGGTCGTCGACCAGGCCACCGGCCAGGAAATCCCGAACGAGAAGAAGAAGGAAGAAGCGGCAGAATAAGCCGCGTCTTTCAGATTTCATTCCGGGCGCGGGAATCTTCCGCGCCCTTTTTGTATCCTGGTTTTGCGCATGTCGTGGCCGCAAAACCGCTCACACACTTTTGCGCGACATGCTTTAACGAGACGAGACCCATGAGCCGTGAGACGCTGAAGACCCTGTTCCATCCCTTTGCCAGCGGCACAGTCCAGGCGCCCGGTGAGGGCGAGCGCGTGCTCTTCCTCGGCGCCGAGGCAGGCTTTGCGCTGCCTGATGGTTTTGCCGCCTCGCTCAGCGCCGTCCAGGGCTTCCGGCCGCTCTACCGGCAGCTGCTGGCGCAGCGGATCGAAGCAAAGCCGGAGATCGACGGTGAGGACTACGATGCCGCCCTGGTGCTTTGCACCAAGCACAAGGGCGAGAACGAGGCCAATCTCGCCGCGGCTATCGCGCGCACAGAGATCGGCGGCCTGATCGTCGTTGCCGGCGCCAAGGAAGACGGCATCCAGCCGCTGCGCAAGCGCCTCGAAGGGTTCGGTCTCGCGATCGACCACATGCCGAAATATCACGGCGTCGCCTTCTGGTTCGGCCGGCCGGCCGATGCCGGCGACATCATTTCCAAGCTGGCAAAGACGCCGGTCCGCGTCGACGGCCGCTTCAATGCCACCGCCGGCATGTTCTCGCATGATCGGATCGATGCCGGATCGGAATTGCTCGCCTCGCGCCTGCCGCAGGATTTTGCCGGCGACGTTGCGGATTTCGGCGCCGGATGGGGTTATCTCTCCGTTGAACTGGCCCAGAGATCGCGTGCACTGACCCGTCTCGACCTCTACGAGGCCGATCACGCGGCTCTGGAGGCCGCCAGGGACAATCTGGCGGAAAACTGCCCGAGCGCGCCTGCGCGCTTCTTCTGGCACGATCTGGCTGGCGAGCCGGTCAAGGACAAATACGATCTCGTCATCATGAACCCGCCCTTCCATGAAGGACACGCAGCCGAGCCGGCACTCGGCCAGGCGATGATCAAGACAGCCGCATCCGCGCTCCGCGGCGGCGGCCGCCTGATGCTGGTCGCCAATCGCGGCCTGCCCTACGAGCCGGTCCTGGTCGCGAATTTCCGGGAAAGCGGCGAAACCTGCCGCAACGCCCGCTTCAAGGTGCTGTGGGCGAAGAAATAGGGTTCGGCTCGAACCGTTCCCTCTCGTGGATCAAAATAAAAAGGCCGTGCGCATCATCTGCGCACGGCCTTTTATTTTGATGGGAACAGCCTTTATTCCACGTCCGCTCTGCGCAGCGTGTCCAACGTCGGCATCGAGGTGATGTTGAAGCCGGCGTCGACGAAGTGGATTTCGCCGGTGACGCCGGCGGACAGGTCGGAGAGCAGGTAGAGCGCCGAGTTGCCGACCTGATCGATGGTCACGGTCTTGCGCAGCGGCGCATTGCGCTGGTTCCAGGAGAGGATGGCGCGCGCATCCGAGATGCCGGCGCCGGCAAGCGTGCGGATCGGGCCGGCCGAGATGGCGTTGACGCGGATGCCGCGCGGACCGTAATCGGCGGCGAGATAACGCACCGAAGCCTCGAGCGCCGCCTTGGCGACGCCCATGACGTTGTAATTCGGGATGACGCGGGTCGAACCATTATAGGTCAGCGTCAGCATCGCACCGCCGTCTTCCATCAACGGCGCGCAACGCTTGGCAATCTCGGTGAAGGAGAAACAGGAAATGACCATGGTACGGCTGAAATTCTCACGCGTCGTATCGGCGTAGAGACCCTTCAGCTCGTTCTTGTCGGAGAAACCGATGGCGTGGACGATGAAATCGAGCTTGCCCCAGCGCTGCTCGATCGCATCGACCAAGGCATCGACCGATGCGATATCCTCGACGTCGCAGGGCAGCACGAAATCCGAGCCGACTTCGGCGGCAAGCGGCTTGACGCGCTTGCCCAGCGCATCGCCCTGGTAGGTGAAGGCCAGTTCCGCACCCTGTGCGGCAAGAGCTTTTGAAATTCCCCAGGCGATCGAGTGGTTGTTTGCGACGCCCATGATGAGGCCGCGCTTACCCTGCATAATTCCAGTCATATTATTATCCGTTATAGCGCTGGAAGACGAGCGTGGCATTCGTCCCGCCGAAGCCGAAGGAGTTGGAGAGGGCGATATCGATCTTCGCATTGTCGATGCGCTTGCGCACGATCGGCACGCCTTCGAATTCGGGATCGAGCTCGGTGATGTGGGCGCTTTCGCCGATGAAGCCTTGCTGCATCATCAGCAGGGAATAGATCGATTCCTGCACGCCGGCCGCACCGAGCGAATGGCCGGTCAGCGACTTGGTCGACTGGATATGCGGGATTTTTGATCCGAATACCTCGCGGATGGCGCCGATTTCCTTACTGTCGCCGACCGGCGTCGAGGTGCCGTGGGTGTTGACGTAGTCGACATCGCCTTTGACGGTGGCGAGCGCCTGGCGCATGCAGCGGATGGCGCCCTCGCCCGAGGGAGCGACCATATCGTAACCGTCCGAGGTCGCGCCGTAGCCGACGATTTCGGCGTAGATCTTGGCGCCGCGGGCCTTGGCGCGCTCCAGTTCCTCGAGCACCAACACGCCTGCGCCGCCGGCGATGACGAAACCGTCGCGGTTGACATCATAGGCGCGCGAGGCGCTGTCCGGCGTGTCGTTATACTTGGAGGACATGGCGCCCATGGCGTCGAAGAGGTTGGACATCGTCCAATCGAGATCTTCGTGGCCGCCGGCAAACATCACGTCCTGCTTGCCCCACTGGATCATTTCGGCGGCGTTGCCGATGCAATGAGCCGATGTCGAGCAGGCCGATGAGATCGAGTAATTGACGCCGTGGATCTTGAACCAGGTGGCAAGCGTGGCCGATGCGGTCGAAGACATCGCCTTCGGTACGGCAAAAGGGCCGATGCGCTTCGGGCTGTTGTTCTTCACGGTGATGTCAGCCGCCTCGATCAGCGTGCGGGTGGACGGGCCGCCGGACCCCATGATGATACCGGCGCGCTCATTCTGCGCATAGTCCTTCTCTTCCAGGCCGGAATCGGCAAGCGCCTGCTTCATGGCGACATGGTTCCAGGCACCGCCCTGAGACAGGAAGCGCATGGCGCGGCGATCCACCAGTTCGGCCAGCTCCGCAGCACCGAGCTTGGGGCTGCCCCAAACCTGGCACTTGAAGCCGTGCTCGGCGAAATCGTTGGAGAAGGAAATACCCGACTTTGCCTGCCGCAATGATTCGGTGACTTCGGCGGCGTCGTTCCCGATCGAGGACACGACACCCAGACCCGTGACAACTACCCGTCTCATCTGATCAAACCCTTTTTGTTTCGTGAACCGCTTGAGATGCGGTTTCAGGCCGTCTTGTCTTTCGAGAGACCGACGCGGAGGTCGGCCGCCTGGTATATGGTCTCGCCGTCCGCCTTCAGCCAGCCGTCGGCCGTGCCGAGGACCAGACGGCCGCGCATGACCCGCTTGAAGTCGATGCCATATTCGATCAGCTTGGTATGCGGCTTGACCATGCCCTTGAATTTCACTTCGCCTGTCGAAAGCGCCATGCCGCGGCCTTCCTCGCCGAGCCAGCCGAGGAAGAAGCCGGTCAGCTGCCACATGCCGTCGAGGCCAAGGCAGCCCGGCATGATCGGATTGCCTTCGAAATGGCAGGGAAAATACCAGTCGTCGGGACGTACGTCGTATTCGGCCCTGAGGTAGCCCTTGTCAAAGGTGCCGCCGGTTTCGGAAATATCGGTGATACGGTGGACCATCAGCATGGGCGGCAGGGGAAGCTGCGCATTGCCGGGGCCGAACAGCTCGCCATGTGCGCAGGCAATGAGTTCGTCATACGAGAAGCTGGACTGTCTGGTCGTCATAAAGTTTCTTTTCCCCCCGCGAGAAGCCGATGGATGTCAACGTTTAGTCCAAGTTCCTCAGAAAATGAAGCACGAGCAAGGCAGCTCCATTCATCGTCCCGGACCAGGCTTACGCCATTATTTGGTGGTCGAATACAGGAAGGCCAGGGCCGCGACCAGACCTATTTACGCCAAAAGCCCGTTTTTGCCGCGTTTATCAGGCTCTTGTCCCCATTGAACTATTGAAAGGCTCCGATGCAAAAGTTATACCGCTTGAAGAAACATGATTGCTTTATGCAGGAATAACCGGAGTTGGTGTTGATGACGGGTATACTCCCGATCGCCATAGAGGTCAGGCTGCGCGGCGCGGGCCTGCGCCCTACCCGCCAGCGTGTCGCGCTCGGCGACCTCCTGTTTGCCAAAGGCGACCGGCATCTGACGGTTGAGGAATTGCATGAGGAGGCGGTTGCCGCCGGTGTGCCGGTGTCACTGGCAACCGTCTACAACACGCTGCACCAGTTCACCGAAGCCGGCCTCATCCGCGTTCTCGCTGTCGAGAGCGCCAAGACCTATTTCGACACCAATGTTTCCGACCATCACCATTTCTTCATCGAAGGCGACAACGAGGTGCTCGACATTCCCGTCAGCAACCTGACGATCGGCAATCTGCCGGAGCCGCCCGAAGGCATGGAGATTGCCCATGTCGACGTGGTGATCCGCCTGCGGGCGAAGCAGGGCTGACGACAGCGCTCTTTCACATGACGTCGTCCGGGTGCCGGCCGGGCTTGTGCCGGTAGGTCGGGAAGGTCCAGCCGAACCACAGGGCGCCGCCGCGCACCGCAAAGGCCGCCACGACGCCGCAGGCAGAGGCCAGATAGAGCGGCATTCCCAGACCATTGGCGAGCGTGAACACACCGGCGCCGATAAGCGCTGCGGTCACGTAGATTTCCGGGCGCAACAGCACCGACGGCTCGTTTGCCATCAGATCGCGCAGGATGCCGCCGAAGGTCGCCGTGAGCGTACCGGTGACGATCGCGATGGTTGGTGAGCCGGTGGCGGCAAGTCCTTTGGCAGCGCCGATGACGCAATAGGCGGCAAGGCCGATCGCATCCAGCCAGATCAGCAGACGATAACGCGATTCCAGCAGGTGAGCGGTGAAGAAAACAACGACGCCCATGATGCAGCAGACGAGGATATAGGCGGGGTTCAGCACCCAGAAGACCGGCACGCGGCCGAGCACGATATCGCGCATGGTGCCGCCGCCCGTTCCCGTCACCATGGCGAAAAACAGAAAACCGATCAGGTCCAGCTGCTTGCGCGAGGCGGCGAGCGCGCCTGTTGCGGCAAACAGTGCAATGCCGGCATAATCGAGATAGACGAGCAGAGACATGCGAGCCCCGGAACCGCGGAATATTTCACCAAAAACCACGGCGGCAAGGGCGGCGCAAGGCGGTGCGGCCATAAAGCCAGCCGATAGAGCTTTATCCAAAAGAGGAAAGCCGTGAAAACGCTGGTGCTCGCCGTTCTGAATATTCTCCTGCTGGTGATCATGCCGGCTGTGGCCTTCGGCCAGCAATCGCTGATCTCCGATCCGGAGATCTACGAGAAGAAACATTTCCAGCAGCAGTGTAAGGCGGCCGAATTCGCCGACGGCTTCGTCACCCGGCAGGACATCAACAATGACGGGCTGATTGATGCGGTGGTCAACGAGGGCCTGCTGACCTGCGACGGGCAGAAGGGGCCGCAATGCAATGACGACGGCTGCACCTATAATTTCTATCTGCAGGTGGCCGAAGGCGGTTATTTCATGATCGCGACGGCGCAGATCTACGGCTACGACTTCGTCCAGCGCTTCGGCAACATGGTGCTGGCGATGAAGATGCATCCGCGTTTCTGCGACCGCACCGAAGGTGATCCCTGCATCGTGACCGCGCGCGTGCGCGGCACGAAATTCGTCACCATCTCAAAGAAATAGCTCTTACCGCGGATAAAGTTCCGACGTGCGGCCGGCGAGATAATAGCCGGCCAGCCCGTACCATTCGCGGATCGCCGTCGCCATGTTCTGCGCATTGAGGTTCGGCTGGGTGAAATCCAAACCCGGCCTCACCTCGCCATCGGTGCGATAATCGGTCGGCCAGGGCACGATATCGATGCCGAGCTTGCGGAAGATGCCGACGGAACGCGGCATGTGGAAACCCGAGGTGATCAGCAGGCAATTGGAAAGCCCTTGGCTTGCCAGGAATTCCTTGGTGTTGACGGCGTTTTCGAAGGTGGTGCGCGATTGCCTCTCCTCGATCAGGCGATCCTTGCCGACGCCGAAGAGCGGGAAGAAACGCTCGGAGGCCGCCGCATCGCCTTCATAGATGCCCGAGAGGGAACCGTCGCCGCCCGAGACAAGAATGCGCGACTGCGGAAATTTCTGCGCGAGCCGCAGGGCTTCGACGAAGCGGTCCGCCGCGGCGTTGAATTCTATGCCATGGCGCGCCGTGTTCACCTCGTTTTCGAAGGCGCCGCCGAGCACGATCATGCATTGCAGGTTCTGCGGATCGGCGGCCGGCCTTGCGAAACGCTGCTCGAGACCCTGCATCATCAGGTTGCCGGCCGTAGTGTAGAGCGTGACGAAGAGGATGAGAGCCCCAGCCGCAGCGCCAAGAACGCTCAAGATACGCCAGCGTAGCAGGCCAGCAAGCAGAGCAAGGAAGACGAGGAAGAAGGCCAGCGACAGCGGCTGAGCGAAAATCCAGACAAGCTTCGAAATGACGAACAAGACCTGCTCCTTGGGGATTGGCGGCGGTCCTTCCTATCCGATTCGACGGTGACAGGAATGCGACGGTTCTATTTCGCCCTCGATAGCGAGGATCGATGCGGCGCGATCTTCTGGTTGAAGCGCCGCTGAAGCGGCCGGGGGATGAACATGGCGGCAAGCGCCAGTGCCATGGCAAAGAGGGAGACCAGCCACACTGCATAGGCTCCGGTCAGTCGCGTCAGCACGGCGCCGACGATGGCGCCGAGCAGCATGCCGCCCCATGGCACGATCTGGATCGTCCATTCGATGCGGCGGTCGCCGATGATCCAGCGGCCGATGCCGCGGCCGAAGCGCGACAGGGCGCCGGTGACATAAGTCAGCCCGATCGGCAGGCCCTCGATATGCTCGACGGCGGCGTTCACCATGCCCATCGAAAAAACGATCAAATAAAACCGGGCAAATAGCATGTCCTGCACCGTCATCACCGAGGCGAGCGCCAGGACGAGGCCGACGCAGCCGAGCACGACGAAAATGCGACGTTGCGAAATATGGGCAACGACGATGCCGGCAGCATTGCCGAGCACGAAAACCATGATGGCCGAGATCAGCACCGCCGCGTGATAAAGGTTGCCCTCGCTCAGGGCGAGTGCGGCTCGCGTCGTATTCCCCGTCATGAAGGAAACGAAATCGCCGGTCAGCAGCAAGCCCGTCGCGTCGGTCATGCCGGCCAGAAACGCGATCGAACCGACGAGGGCGACCCCCATCAGGGTTCGTCGGGTGCGGATGAGGCGGCGGCGTCTTGCTCTGGTCATGGGTCGAGGTCCTGGAGCCGAATCACTGGGATTGCGGCGGCAAGGATACATCCGCTTCATTGAGGAATTGGCAAAGGCGATCGGAAGGGGATGAAGCTGGCCTTGAATGGCAAGGCATTTTCGCCGCGATCCAGCAGTTCGGGTTCCTACGCACCGGCGCTTATTCGGAATCCGGCTGGCGCGGCCACCGGGATCCAGATTCGGCTGGACCAGTCTCTTGCTGGCAAAAGCTCGGCCGGAATGCGATTTCAGGTATTTTTCGAATTCAAACGCTTTTTGCTTGTCGGGAAAAGCGCAATACCAGAGCAGGGTCCATGGTGCGAATTTGGAAGTATGGATGGATTTTCCGGCGTTGTGAGCGGCAAGCCGCTGTTTCAGATCGGCAGTAGAGCCGGTGTATTCCTGATCGGGAAAATCGATGCTGCGGAGAATATAGACGTACCACATCAGCGTTTCAGCCCGTCGTCGCCCTTCGGGCTATGCCGGGCACTGCTTCGGCCTAACGGTTTCTCGCGGCTGCGCCACGCGAAGCCCGTAAGGGCGAAGCGTGGTGGAGCTAAGCGGGATCGAACCGCTGACCTCTTGCATGCCATGCAAGCGCTCTCCCAGCTGAGCTATAGCCCCATCAAGGTGGTCCGGCTCAGGGCCGGTCCTGGGATGCTCCTCAAGGCGTGCGCCCTTCGGAGTGGCGGCTTATTACTTCCGGTTTTCGGAGATAGCAAGCCTAAAAAATCCGGCCCGGAGAATTTTTTCCTCACCGGGCCGAAATGCAGTCGTCAGACGTCGTCTTCGTCGCCGGTGACGCCGATGATGTCGCTCATGTCGTCGTCGTCATCGTCTTCGTCAGGCGTGAGGAAGGTATCGTCGTCGTCATCGCCTTCGATTTCGACATCGTCATCGCCCATATCGGGGATGTCGTCGCCGGAAGCAGCTTCGTCGGCATCCTCAAGCGAAACCAGTTCGACTTCGGTGTTTTCGGTATCGACTTCCGCAACCTCGTCTTCCTCGGCAACATCAGCGATTGCCGAAGTTTCCTCGAAGAAGGACAGGGGGTAAGACTTGCCGGTATAAGGAGAAACGATCGGATCCCGGTTCAGATCATAAAACTTCTTCCCGGTTTCCGGATCGGTACGCTTGGTTCCAAGTTCCGCTTTCGCCACTATAAGCCTCGTGAGAATGGCCGAATGCAAGATTCGGCAAATGCCGTTCAAGCCGGCGTTCCATCGGAATTTATAAGCCGGTCCCCTTAATCGCTGTGGCTTCCCATGTCAAAGCCAAACTTTACGATCGGAGCGCCGTGTATTTCCGGCGCCGCCGGATGACCGGCCGGTGGGTTTATGATACCGAGCCGCGGCAGCCGCAGAACCGAGCGAAGACCGTCGCCGGAAAGGACGGCCTTGCGAAGCAAATGCTTCGCCTTTACAAAGGATTACGCGATGCACGGCTTCGCCGGGGGGCCTTTAAGCCCGCAGATCCAGGATGAACGCATGACCACCAAGACATTCACCATCGCCATCGATGGCCCGGCTGCTGCCGGCAAGGGCACGCTTTCCCGCCGCATCGCCGAGCAATACGGCTTCCATCATCTTGACACCGGCCTGACGTACCGCGCCACCGCCAAGGCGCTGCTCGACGCCGGCCTGCCGCTGAACGACGAGGTGGTGGCCGAAAAGATCGCGCGGGAGGTTGAACTCGCCGGATTGGATCGCGATATACTTTCCAAGCATGAGATCGGCGAAGCCGCTTCGAAAATAGCGGTCATGCCGACGGTGCGCCGGGCGCTGGTCGAGGCGCAGCGCAGATTCGCGGCAAAGACGCCGGGAACGGTACTCGACGGGCGCGATATCGGCACGGTCGTCTGCCCGGATGCGCCGGTCAAACTCTATGTGACGGCGTCGGCAGAGGTGCGCGCAAGACGGCGTTACGACGAGATCCTCGGCAAGGAGGCGACGGCGGATTTCGATGCGATTTTCGAAGACGTCAAGCGGCGTGACGAACGCGACATGGGACGGGCCGACAGCCCTTTGAAACCAGCTGATGATGCGCACTTGCTAGATACGTCGGAAATGAGTATAGAAGCCGCGTTTCAAGCCGCACAATCGATCATCGATGCGGCCTTGAGCCGAAATGCCTAAATTCAAGCGATTTTACATGCGCTGACGCATGGATCGCTTCTTAATACAGCAGCCTGAAATTCCGTCCAAGCGCCGGATTGCCTTCGTGAAAGAGGGCGGACTGGGTTCAGGCCCGTTCAACGCAAACCAACCGGCGCATACGTGTCCGCTTCCCTATCCAGGACACGCAGGAGATTTTATGTCAGTAGCTACTCCCTCTCGCGAGGATTTCGCGGCCCTTCTGGAAGAGTCCTTTGCCAAGAACGATCTGGCCGAAGGCTATGTTACCAAGGGTATCGTCACGGGCATCGAAAAGGATGTCGCCGTTGTCGACGTCGGCCTGAAGGTCGAAGGCCGCATCGCGCTCAAGGAATTCGGCGCCCGCGCCAAGGATGGCCAGCTCAAGGTTGGCGATGAAGTCGAAGTTTACGTTGAGCGTATCGAAAACGCGCTCGGCGAAGCAGTTCTGTCGCGCGAGAAGGCTCGCCGCGAAGAGAGCTGGGTCAAGCTCGAAGCCAAGTTCGAAGCCGGCGAGCGTGTCGAAGGTGTGATCTTCAACCAGGTCAAGGGCGGCTTCACGGTCGATCTCGACGGCGCGATCGCCTTCCTGCCGCGTTCGCAGGTCGATATCCGCCCGATCCGCGACGTTACCCCCCTCATGCACAACCCGTAGCCCTTCGAAATCCTCAAGATGGACAAGCGCCGCGGCAACATCGTGGTTTCGCGCCGTACGGTTCTGGAAGAATCCCGTGCCGAGCAGCGTTCTGAAATCGTTCAGAACCTCGAAGAAGGCCAGGTTGTCGACGGCGTCGTCAAGAACATCACCGATTACGGTGCGTTCGTCGACCTCGGCGGTATCGACGGTCTGCTGCACGTCACCGACATGGCATGGCGCCGTGTGAACCATCCGTCGGAAATCCTGAACATCGGCCAGCAGGTCAAGGTTCAGATCATCCGCATCAACCAGGAAACCCACCGCATCTCGCTCGGCATGAAGCAGCTCGAGAGCGATCCGTGGGATGGCATCCAGGCCAAGTATCCGGAAGGCAAGAAGATTTCCGGTACCGTCACGAACATCACCGACTACGGTGCGTTCGTCGAGCTGGAACCGGGCATCGAAGGCCTGATCCACATCTCGGAAATGTCCTGGACCAAGAAGAACGTTCACCCCGGCAAGATCCTGTCCACGAGCCAGGAAGTCGAAGTCGTCGTTCTTGAAGTCGATCCGTCCAAGCGCCGTATCTCGCTCGGCCTTAAGCAGACGCTGGAAAACCCGTGGGCAGCATTTGCCCGCAGCCATCCGGCCGGCACTGAAGTCGAAGGCGAAGTCAAGAACAAGACCGAATTCGGCCTGTTCATCGGCCTCGATGGCGATGTCGACGGCATGGTTCACCTCTCCGACCTCGACTGGAACCGTCCGGGCGAACAGGTCATCGAGGAGTTCAACAAGGGTGACGTCGTCAAGGCCGTCGTTCTCGACGTCGATGTCGAGAAGGAACGCATCTCGCTCGGCATCAAGCAGCTCGGCAAGGATGCGGTCGGCGATGCTGCCGCTTCCGGCGACCTGCGCAAGAATGCAGTCGTTTCCTGCGAAGTCATCGCAGTCAACGACGGCGGTGTCGAAGTGAAGCTCGTCAACCACGAGGACATCACTTCCTTCATCCGTCGCGCCGATCTCGCCCGCGACCGCGACGAGCAGCGCCCCGAGCGCTTCTCGGTCGGCCAGGTGTTCGACGCCCGCATCACCAACTTCTCCAAGAAGGACCGCAAGATCATGCTGTCCATCAAGGCTCTGGAGATTGCGGAAGAGAAGGAAGCCGTTGCTCAGTTCGGTTCGTCCGACTCGGGCGCTTCGCTCGGCGACATCCTGGGCGCAGCCCTGAAGAACCGCGGCGGCGAATAAGCTTCGCATCCGCTTTGAATTGAAGAACCCGCCGGAGCGATCCGGCGGGTTCTTCATTTTCAGCTTATTTATTCCCAGCCGACCATGCGCTGATAAAGCGCATAAACCGGGTCGGCGGCCGCACCCGGCTGATATGGCGTCGGCTCGGAATCGATCATTCTCGGCGTCCTGCGCTCAGGCGCCGCATTGGCTGCTTCGGCGCCGGCCGCAGCATCCCCAGCGCCGGACTGCGCATGCTGCTGATCTTGCTGCTGCTGATCCTCTTGCTGTTGATCCGGCGGCGCGCCATCGTGGTGGTGCTGATGCTGGTGGCTGGTTTCGCCCGCCGTCTCGTTCGACGGGACATCCTTGGCAAACTGATAAGGCAGCTGGGTATAGGCAAGCCCGTCCGGCATCCTTGCCGCGAGCGGTACATAGGCAGCCTCCGTCACCTCGGAGATCGGCATCATTGGCGGCGGCGCGGCGGTTTCTTTCGGCTGGCGGGCAGCCGCAGCCGCGATGTCCGTTTCCATCGGCGATGAGCGAGGTGCAGCGGCCGGGCGCGCATCGGGTGCGGCGAACTCCGGTGGCTGCCGAGTCAAGGTTTCGGCCGCATCGCTGATGACGGCATCGTCGAGGATCGCATCGATCTCCACGGCCGCTTCGACGGGGCCATCCTCCGGCACGGTTTCGATATCCTGCTCGCGGATGATGGTGACGATCATCTCGGAGACCTCTTCGGTCATCGAAGCGACAATTCCTGTCCAGTTCCGGGGAATGACGGGATCGCCCCTTTCCGACACAGCGCGTGGCTGGATCGCCGGCGTTTCCGGCGCGTCTTCGGCGGCTGTGGCTTTGGCCGGCAGGGTCTGCGCGGCGTCGATTTCCTGCGGCGCATATTCTTCCGGGGCGACCTTGCTTGCCGTTACCGACGCGGCCTGAGCCCGGTTTTCAGATTGCGGCGTTTCCGGATCGGCAGCGTCCACGGTTTCGGCGATCGCGGCTTCCTCGGCGGTCGCCAGAGCCGCGGCCTCGATCGGCGGACTGGCCTGCGCGGACTGCTTGTCTGCCGGCGGGCGCAGGGCGGCAGACGCATGATCCTCATGCAGCTGGATCTCCGGCCGGACCTCAGCGCGCATCGGCGAAGCGTCGTTCTGGCCATAGGAGCGCACGACGGCGCGGGCGGCGAGATCGCGATCCTTGTAGCGGACGATTTCCAGATAAGCGACGATGCGGGCTGCTTCCGGGCCTGCGGGGTTCTTCAGGGCTGCGGCGATCATCCGAAGCGGCAGGCTGTGGCCTTGCTCCGTCAGTTGGCGCTCGGACTCGTCGATCCTGGCTGCCGGCAGCCGCTGGATAGCATCGGCAAGCCGGAAGGCGAAGGCAAGATTGGTCTCGTCCTCGCCGCGATCCAGCGAGATCACGGCGCCGGCGGAATTGATAGCATCCAAAAGGGCTTCGACCATGCGCTCGCGTGCGGCAAGCAGCAGGATATTGAGCTTGCCGGCAATGGCGGAATTCAGGTCAGCGGCCTCGACGGCGTTGACGGGCGCGGGGGCAATGACAGAATGGCCGAGGCCGCCGGCGACGATCGCCGCAGTCTGGCCTTGAGACGAAAAGCTTGCATTGGACGCTGCACGAACGGGAGTCAACATGGCATGCTCCTTTCGTAAAGTGACGATGAAAGCAGGCTCTATTAAAGACCGCGCTCATCCGGCCCCCTCGCATCCCAGCAGATCCTCCTGTCCGCATGACGCAATACCGGCGTCATCGAAATGCATAAATATTAATGGGAATTTTAGGAAAGAGGCGTTAACGAATCGCTAACGGCCGCGACCAAGCCTGTCCACGGCCGTTGTTCCCCGCAAGTCGCGGGCGATTTCCTCAGCTATGGGCGAAAATATCGGCCTCTTCCCAGCCGAGCAGGTCGAGTTTGGCGCGGGTCGGCAGGAATGCGAAGCAGGCCCTCGCATGGTCGAAGCGGCCGTCGCGAAGCAGGCGTTCCGTCAGCTTGTCGCGCAGCGCATGCAGATAAAGCACATCGGAAGCGGCATATTCGAGCTGGGCCGGAGACAGCGTTTCGGCCGCCCAATCGGAAGATTGCTGCGCCTTGGAGATATCAACGTCGAGCATCTCCTTGAGATTGTCCTTGAGCCCGTGGCGATCCGTATAGGTGCGGATCAGGCGCGAGGCGATCTTGGTGCAGAAGACCGGGTTGGTCGTGACGCCGAAGGTGTGAAAGAGCACGGCAATATCGAAGCGACCATAATGGAAGATTTTCTGATGGGTGGGATCTTCGAGCAGAGCAACCAGATTGGGGGCCTCTTTCTGGCCGGCGGCGATGCGGATGATGTCGGCGGTGCCGTCACCAGGTGAAAGCTGGACGAGGCAGAGCCGATCCCGGCGCGGCACCAGGCCGAGCGTTTCGGTGTCGATGGCGACCGCGCCAGTGTAGCGCGCGGCATCGGCTGCGGAAATATCGCCTTCGTGATAACGTATGGTGGCAGCCATCGGATTGTCTTTCGTTCGGATACTGTCCACTTGCGCTATAGCGCAAAGGCGCAAAGCGCGAAACCGCTTCCTGCTGCTAGAGCGCCTTGCGTCCTCTCGGACGCACAAAGGACGCTCTACCTCTTTTAATCTCCGTATCGTGCTTTCGGAAAATCGATTCCGATTTTCGGGCCGATGCGGGCCGTCAGAATGTCGGCGGCGTGTTAATCCACAAAAGCATGGTTTCGCCATCGTGACGGTTGCGCCAGGAATGATAACGGCGGCTTTCGAAATAGAGTGAATCGCCTGGGCCGAGATCGAAGAACTGATCGCTGTCGAGCACCAGTTCGAGCCGGCCGGAGAGGACATGCATGAATTCCTCGCCCTCGTGGCGATAGGCGCCCTCACTGGCTGCACCCGGCGCCAGCACGAAACGATGGCAGTCCATCATTCTGCGGCCTTCAGCGAGAAGCTGCACCGTCACCCCCGGCGTCGTTTCCGGCCAGCTGCGCCACTCGCCGGCGCGCACCAGCGCCGGCACCTCATCGCTTTCATCGCCGGAAAGGCGGGAGACGGTGGTGCCGTAATATTCGGCGAGGTCGTGCAGCGTCTTGAAGCTGACGCCCTGCGAGGTGCGCTCCAGCGTCGACAGCGTCGAAGCGGTGATGCCAATATCGCCGGCCACCTGATCGAGCGTCTTGCCGCTCGCATGGCGCAGGCTGCGCAGCTTGCGGCCGAGGCCGGTGCCCTGGCCTGCCTCGGCGCCGTCGGCGGAAGGCTCCTCGCCCTCCAGCGCTTCGCGGATGGCCGCCGGATTGAGGCCGCGCTCTACCCGATACCAGGAAATGCGCTTCAGGCGCGCCACATCATCGGCGCTATATTGCCGGTGACCGGTTTGCGAACGGCCGGGAACGAGCAGACCCTGGCTTTCCCAGAGCCGCAGCGTCGAGGCCGAAACACCCGCCAGCCGTGCGGCCTCCGCCACCTTGTAGCGTACCGGCCCGTTCTCGTCGTTCATCCGAAGATATCCCCGATTCCAATTGCCGCGAGCATTTATCAAAACGCGTGATGTCTGAAGCAAAAAATCCCGCTTGTTTTCTTGCAGGAAAAATGTAGGAGTTTTGTAAATGCCTTGCAGAATTTATGCAAGATAATTCTAAACCCTTCAACGCAGGAGCGGATCGATGACCATGACAAGCCTTACAGACCGGAAGAACGCCGCTATTTCACGCGGCGTCGGCATGACGACCCAGATTTATGCCGATCGCGCAGAGAATGCGGAGATTTGGGACAAGGAAGGCCGCCGTTACATCGATTTCGCCGCCGGCATCGCCGTTCTCAACACCGGCCACCGCCATCCCCGGGTGATCGCCGCGGTCAAGGATCAACTCGACCGCTTCACCCACACCTGCCACCAGGTGGTCCCCTATGAGAACTATGTCAGTCTTGCCGAACGACTGAACGCGCTGCTGCCGGGTGACTTCGAGAAGAAGACGATCTTCGTAACGACAGGCGCCGAAGCGGTCGAGAACGCCGTCAAGATCGCGCGGGCCGCAACCGGCCGCTCGGCCGTCATCGCCTTTGGCGGCGGTTTCCATGGCCGTACCTTCATGGGCATGGCGCTAACCGGCAAGGTCGTCCCCTACAAGGTCGGCTTCGGCGCGATGCCGGGCGATGTTTTCCATGTCCCTTTCCCGATCGAGTTGCACGGCATCACCGCCGATCAGTCGCTTGCAGCGCTGAAGAAGCTCTTTGCCGCCGATGTCGATCCGCAGCGGGTCGCGGCGATCATCATCGAGCCGGTGCAGGGCGAAGGCGGCTTCTACCAGGCGCCTGCCGCCTTCATGAAGGCGCTACGCGAACTCTGCGACCAGCACGGTATCCTGCTGATCGCCGACGAGGTGCAGACCGGGTTTGCCCGCACCGGCAAGATGTTCGCGATGGATCATCACGAGGTGGCGGCCGACCTGACGACGATGGCCAAGAGCCTTGCCGGCGGCTTTCCGCTCGCCGCCGTCACCGGCCGCGCCGACATCATGGACGCACCGGGACCGGGCGGGCTCGGCGGCACCTATGGCGGCAATCCGCTCGGGATCGCGGCCGCCCACGCCGTCCTCGACGTCATCGCCGATGAGGATCTCTGCAACCGCGCCAACCAGCTCGGCGGGCGGCTGAAGCAGCGGCTGGAATCGTTGCGCGAGGCGGTGCCGGAAATCGTCGATATCCGCGGACCGGGCTTCATGAACGCCGTCGAATTCAACGACCGGAAGACGGGATTGCCGAGTGCCGACTTCGCCAACCGGGTGCGGCTGATCGCGCTCGACAAGGGCCTGATCCTGCTCACCTGCGGTGTCCACGGCAACGTCATCCGTTTCCTCGCGCCGATCACGATCCAGGACGAGGTGCTCGGCGAAGCGCTCGATATCCTCGAGGCCTCGATGCAGGAGGCGAGCGCGTCCAAGTGACCGCATCGAAACCGCATTCCACGGCTGCCGGCACCGGCAGCCGCATTCCCAATGAGGATATGACATGGCTTTCACCAGCGCACTGACGAAACACGTTCCCTTCTCTTCTCCCTTGCTGCGCGACGCCGGCTACATCAACGGCGTCTGGACATCAGGTGATGCCGCCGGGACTTTCGACGTGCTCAACCCGGCAACCCAAGAGCCGCTCGCCTCGCTGCCCGATATGGGTGCTGCCGAGACGCGGACGGCGATCGATGCAGCCCATACCGCCCAGCCGGCCTGGGCTGCCCGCCCGGCCAAGGAGCGCAGCGTCATCCTGCGCAAATGGTTCGACCTGATGGTCGCCAATGCCGACGAACTCGCGTCGATCCTGACGGCCGAAATGGGCAAGCCGTTCGCGGAAGCGCGCGGCGAGATCCTTTATGCCGCCGCCTATATCGAATGGTATGCGGAAGAGGCCAAGCGTATTTACGGCGAGACGATCCCCGCACCTTCCAACGATAAACGCATGATCGTCATCAAGCAGCCGGTCGGCGTCGTCGGCACGATCACGCCGTGGAATTTCCCGGCCGCGATGATTGCCCGAAAGATCGCTCCGGCGCTTGCCGTCGGCTGCACCGTCGTGTCGAAGCCCGCCGAACAGACGCCGCTGACGGCGATCGCCCTTGCCGTTCTCGCCGAACAGGCCGGCATTCCCGCCGGCGTCTTCAACGTCATCGTCGGCATCGACGGCCCGGCGATCGGCCGCGAGCTCTGCGGCAATGAAAAGGTGCGCAAGATCAGCTTCACCGGCTCGACCGAAGTCGGCCGCATCCTGATGCGGCAATGCGCCGACCAGATCAAGAAGGTCAGCCTGGAGCTCGGCGGCAACGCACCCTTCATTGTCTTTGACGATGCCGATCTCGACGCCGCCGTCGAAGGCGCCATCGCCTCCAAATACCGCAATGCCGGCCAGACCTGCGTTTGCGCCAACCGCCTCTACATCCAGTCGAGCGTCTACGACGCCTTCGCGGCCAAGCTTGCCGCCAGGGTCGCCGCAATGTCGGTCGGCGACGGCTTCACGGCGGGTGTCGAGATCGGGCCGCTGATCGACGAGCAGGGCCTTGCCAAGGTCGAAGACCATGTCGGCGACGCGCTTGCCAAGGGCGCCAAAGTGCTGACCGGCGGCAAACGTATCGACGGCGCCGGCACTTTCTTTGCGCCGACGGTGCTGACCGGCGTGACCCGCGGCATGACGGTGGCGCGCGAGGAGACCTTCGGGCCGGTGGCGCCGCTCTTCCGCTTCGAGACGGCCGAGGATGTCATTGCTCAAGCCAACGACACGGAATTCGGCCTGGCCGCCTATTTCTATGCCGGCGACCTGAAGAAGGTCTGGCGGGTGGCGGAAGCGCTTGAATACGGCATGATCGGCATCAATACCGGCCTGATGTCGTCGGAGACCGCACCCTTCGGCGGCATCAAGCAATCCGGCCTCGGCCGCGAGGGCTCGCGCCACGGCGCCGACGATTATCTGGAAATGAAATATCTCTGCATCGGTGGCGTCTGATCCGTCGCCTTAACCGGACAAGCACGCGGCATCAGCCGCGTGCCGTCAATAATGCGGCGGGCGGGTAATCGCCGGCGCGTCCAGCGACTGTTCCTCGAGCGACAGGAAGCGTTCGGTCAGCCGGTCGAGCTTGGTGCGCATCTGCTCCACGCTCTTCCATTGTTCGGTAAGCTGATCGGAAAGCTCTTCGATCGTCTTCGCCTGATGGGCCAGCATTTCCTCCAGCCGGGTGATGCGGTTCGTCTCGTCGGACATTAGAGCCTTTCCGGGTTAGATTGCAGCATTCTGCCGGAGCAGGTTTTCGTCAGGGCGGAGGCGATTGGCGAAGGGCATATCCCAAGGTACGTCCGAGCCGATCGCCTTTGATCCTGGCTAGAGATGCCCGGCCCACAGGCCGCACCGCTTCGCCATGGCGAAGCGATAAGTGCGTCCGGCAACTTTTAAGTCTTGCAGATTTGCCAGGCAAATCTGCGGGAGGGTTGGCTGAAACGGGCCGCCTGATCGACCGGCCGGCTTGGCCGTA
>Ga0123341_1000985_pt1 | contig 20106 bp, 8 predicted proteins | sample Turbeapinknodule_FD_89959 | JGI IMG/M metagenome (GOLD analysis project Ga0123341, IMG submission 89959) | Root nodule microbial communities of legume samples collected from Mexico - Turtle bean Mexico pink nodule | ecosystem: Host-associated > Plants > Roots > Nodule | place: Mexico: Nepantla...
AATTAATGGGAGCACTAACGATACTCCAATTTATATATAAAAAAGTTATCTAAAAAAATAAATAAATTAGGATACAATCACTTGACCCTGTTTTAACATGAAATTCTCATCCTACCAAAATTACAAACTCTCTCATTTGCTCTCCAGAGTAGATAAACAAAAAAGATATTCATTCTAACTAACTTATTGGATTTTGTTTTTGTTAGCATGTGAATTTTGGTATAGTTCTTCCATATTTTTATTTCTTTTTTTAAATAATATTTTTTCACGTGATAACAAATGATTGTTGTTATTTGAGGTGTCAGCCTAACTGAGATGTCAAATTGCATAATGAAGCCTAACATAAAAGCCTTTTTTTATATAAAAAAACTATTAGATCTTCTAATCCTTTCACAAGTCTTTCATGGTTGAGTTTAGGGTTATGTGAACTGCATATTCATGACAATCAATATGCGAAGGAAGAAAAAAAACACAATAACTTGTACAACCACCAAACTATAAAATAATATTTTTGCAAAGTAGAACCGTCTTTCAAAACTCTTGTTGTCATTTCATATCTTATTTATTTTCAAAATTTAACTACTAGAATGAGTTATTATTTATGCATAAAATAAGATTTATTGTAAGAAATGACACAAAAGGCCAAACCTCAAACTCCAAAATAATTTGTTGTTAATTGTGGATTAAGATAATTCTTAGAATAACTTGACAAACACTATATGTGAAAGGTAACAATTTCAATGGTGACGGTTTGTAGGGACCAGTACATTGAGTGTGCGAAGTTTGAATAAATGTATATAACAATCATATGATCGAATTTGAACAGAGTTACATGCATTTGGCTGCTTCCAAGTTAGAAATCAACAAAAACACTTTAAAGCACTTTATTTTGTTGTCAAATTCAAACTGTGCCATCAGTTTAATTGTGACTTGTAACCGATCAGAAAACATTAAATTTTCAAATGTAATGATATTCAAAATTATTTCTCATTTTCTGCATAATAAATACCATTAATCCATGCTTTGAATTATATATATATATATATATATATATTTATATTTATCTATGAGGTAGCTTTTAATTGAATATTGATGTGGAAAATGTTGAATTTTCTGGATCAGCCGGCTATGAATAGGTTTATTGTAAGTATTATGTGATGGCAACAAATAACATATGATATTTATTTATTTGATGAAGTAATAATGTAGAAGCTCGAATTATGATTTTTATTATACACGATATAGATGTGTATTTAATATGTGGGCCTATATATATATATATATTGCTGATAAGGTATTGTGAATTATTTGTAAACTATTAATGCTTGATTTCTATTCAAAATACTATACATAACAAAGAGGGCAACCAATAATTAATGTATAGAGTGATAGCAAGTTTTCAAAATTTAATTTTTCTACTTAAATTTAGAAACAATTTTGTTCAATTAAAAAAAAGTTTTTAAATTAATTTAAATTTTATTTTATCTGATTTTGAAAAGCAAACTTTTCGTAGATGTAGTTATAGGTTTTTAGAAGTGACTGTTTCTGTACGAAGATTTTTATAAAATTAGTACTCAAAAGTGTTTACGTAAAAGATTTCCTAAACAAACTCTTTAATGTGATTCAATTTCATTAGAGGTGACAATAAATTAAGTGATCTGTTGACATAGTTATACAAGTTTGTTTTCCAGTAATAAAAAAAAATATAGGTATACATTTCTTATTTCTTATGAATAACTAGCGTCATATCAAAATTAAATTCATGAATAAATTTCAATTTAATGAATATATAATAAAAGACAAAGTTTTTATAGTGTAATCACTGTAAAAAATAAAGATTAAAAATAACAACATTAAATAGCTTTTTAGACCACACAAAATAAAAAAAACAACTTATGAAATTGAATAGTATCTTAAGTAATTTTTTTTCTCAACAAAGAATTAATGAATTAAGAAAGACACTTCAAGAATGTCTCAATCCTTATATATAACCAAAATTCACGCCACCTAACTATCTATTCCAACAACGTACATGTTTCAAAATGGTTAAGATCAAGGCTTACGAAACCTATAACAAAAACATCTGTCATTGCCCATACAAACATAATTATGCAGCAAAAAAACATAGATTTATGCATAAAAAACTGTATTCTAGTTTAACCAATACTACACATAAAGCTCACCACCAAGTACATCTATGTTGCTACCAATCTAACCATCACTAAAAATGTGCTTGTACGGCTTCTGCGTTATCCGCTATTGCATTTGCTCTGGATGCGGCAGGTGATCAAGGTTTAAAAGAGCTGCAAGCAGTCTTCTTAACATTCCACCAATTCCGCAATCTGATTGATGTTCAAGCTATGCAACAAAATTGTGTAACCTACACCAAAAAGCACCATACTTCCCTCCCTCGTGGCCATCACACAAGGAAACATCACTGCACCTTTATGCTATAATGCACATTCTTGCCATCACACAAGGAACATAAGTAATAATCGATGGACTTTGCATATCTAAGATTTGACTTTAAAAGGGATAGTCATAGTCATAATAGGTTATGAATTACATAAAGGGTTAAATATGTTTTCATTTCTTGTTCAAACTATAGACTATCTAGATATTTGTAATATGAAAATGATTACGATAAGACATTTTGTATGTGAAATTAATTTAATTTGATGTTTCACTCCATCAATTCATTGGAAGTAGTTATAGTGAGCATCTGCAATCAAAACAACCACAAATTGAAAAAAAAACACTAATAATCTTTGGAAAAAAACTAACAATCATTTCACATGTAAGACTCATTCCAATCATTTTCATATTACAGGTACCTTTGAACCTAAAACGAAAACTAATTTCGTGTTATAATAGAAAGATTTTTTTTAATTCTTACATAAATAATCCCTAAATTTTTATCTAAACACAATGCTATAATCACAATTCACATGACTCAACCTCCATGAATGTGATGAAACTTGACTTTTATGCTTTATGTGATGCCTCTTATTCAATGTGAAATGTCAATTATGCATCAATAGTTTTTCATTATGAAAGACCCAGACACACCTTAGAAGTAGTTAGTTACAAATAAATCTCGTATTAAAGTTTTATGATTATCAATATTAATGTTTTGAACGACTATGTATATAACAAATGCTATTTTTTATGAAGTGGGATTGAAATGTTAAATAAAAAATATGAGTGAGTTCAGGTGTAAAATATATAGTTATATTTTTTAATTTAAGATTATTTTTTTAAAAGTATAACATTTTCTATTACATAAACTAAATCCTAAAACCCTAAACCCTACAATATCAATAACAATATCTCATACAAAACTCATCACTTAGCCATAAAAAAAATTACTAAAACAATTATCTTCATTTTAACAAACAAATTTTAAAGTTTAAATATATTTTTCATTATTATTTTTATACATATTTTCACTATTTGTTATATTTTAAAAAGGAAAACTTGAATGGCGATATCATAATTACTAATTTTATTTTTTATACACCCATATGTCTTGATTGATCCATGGTAATGCAAAGAATTAAACAGACTTTACTCATAAAAAAGTATATTGAATAGTTTTTGGTGCAATTCTGCAACAATATTGCTTTGACTATTAACAGTTTATTTATTTTTTATTATTGTTACTTTAAACAAATTTTTTTTTTAGTAATATATTTCGATTTCTTAATTTCATATTTCAACTTGACTCAAGTATCATAGTCATGTCTTCTAACTAGTATGCATGTTCACAATTGGATATATATATATATATACATGTCAGTTGGAATATTGTTGTTAGTTTGTATACTGAAAAAATGTCAAGAGAACAAAATAACTATTCTATTATTGATATAATAATAATAACTACTAAGACAATTAATTATTAATGATATTCATGATATTAATTTAGTACGTCTAACTTAACTGCACTTAAGTTTATTAACAATGGATATATTAAATACAACTATTATGTAGCCTGTAAAAAAAATGTTGGACCAATATTTTTATTTTATAACAAAATAACTTTGGCAGGTTGAGAGACTTAATTTTTAATTATGTTTAATCACACAATTTTATATATGTAAAATTATATTTAACAGAAGCTATATGATGAATGCACATATATTTATAATTCAATGATCCATTCATGTTTGCATTTTTATTTCTTACAGTTTAATGATTATGTAATTGTAAAAAAACTATGTCAAATTTACACATTATAATTTATAAATTATTGCTGATATAATTTTTAATAGAATTATGATTAAAGTCAGTAAACTTACAATTAAATCCCTTCATTAATTTTGGTCAGAAATTTAGTAACACTTATATACATTAGAGTGACATGCAAAAGCTATGAAATAAATCAACAATTAAATTAATAAAAATCTAATCGTGATCAAGGGAAGGTGTTTGACTTTTCCCAAATTACTTTGTTAATTATTATATATATTCATGTTCCATTATTGTATCTCTATTAGGTTAGTTATCACATCATGGAATGATCATTTAACTTTTATATGAACTATAATAAAATGAACAACTTTACATTCAAAACACAAAAAATATAATAAATTCTTTCTACATACTTTCTTCACAAACAATCCATTTAAAATAAACAAGACAAACAAAAACACAATCTAAGACCGAGAGAATGGTAACAAGTTATAGTATTAGTGCGATTATGTTAACTTTAACCTTGTATTAAACAAAAATTAACCAATATATGTTGAAACTTCTCACTATTAGTGGCATTTGGTATACTTTCTCTTTCTGCAATTGCACATGTTTGACAAAAGGTGCAAATTTCGAAAAAAGTAACATTAAAAAAGAGAGACTAATTGCTATTAGTTTGGTATAGTAATTACTAATGGTTGCTTTCTACACAAGTATATATAGTGGATTAATTTTAGGTTTGCCTAATCCCAACTATTGGTTCACCTATTTGACATTATTTTCTTATTAGAATAAGTAATCACCAATTTCATAGGATTAGGTCGTAATCGAAAGTGTGAAACGGTATGAACACTTTCAACGAGGAATATAGAAAGTTGATTTAGTGATTCGTGTGGATGACCACAGCTTTGTGTTTCGATCAATTACTTTCATCAAACCAAGGTGTTTTTATAAAATAAATTTAAAGATTAGTAAAATGCGTGACATTGAAAGTTTATTTACATACCATTTTTTTAATAACACTATTACATTAATTTTTCGTTTCAATTCTCAACTTTGCTATATTGACATCAACACGTTTTCTTTCTCTCTGGTTACGTACAAAAAGTTGTCAGATCAACAATAACAATTAGTCAATATATTTATTCTGGTTGTTAGATATTTTTTATGATTAAAATATTTTTAAAGTGTTCTCTTTAGTTATATATGTAATATATTGTTGAAGATCTGTTATTCGTATATAAATGAGTGTAAAATTTATTTTATAAACTGATTTTATAAAATCGAGTTAAATTTAAATTTCACCTTTATCATAAGATTTTGTTAGCTTTATCATATAAATATAATAATAATAATAAGATTTGGTTAGATTTATCATATAAATATAATAATAATAATTATTATTATTATTAATATTGTATGAGAGTGTTAATTTGGTTAATATAATATTTGGTTCAAGGAATATAATTTGTATTCTCTTAATTTATTAACTTAAAATGTTTTTTTATTCTACATAGTCCTCCAATATTAATTAGCATGGGACTGAATCACCAATTTAATTTAATAAACTATAGGTAAATCGATCCTCAAAACTAATAAGCAATTATACAACAATTAATATTTTTTAAATAAACAACAATGAAATAATTATGAAATTGTAAGTTATTAATCAATTTAGTGTTACGAAAACAAATATAGGCAAAGCATTAGTGGAATACAAAATCATTTTTTTTATCCTTATTTTTTTGTCATTTTTTGCATTGATCTTGTAACTTGCACATCGAGAAAATGCTACCACATTAGGATGAAACCTGATTAATGCCATAAACTGACAAATAAAGAAAACTAGTACGAAATTATTTGACAAAAGAACAGAAACATTTTTTGGACAGAGGAAAAACACATAGGAAAAGGGAAAGATGGAAAAATATTCTATGAAAGTTTTGAGTATTATGTGAGACCGATTTATGTGTTCTTTAATTATTGTCATTTAGGTATTTAACAAATGTTAGAAGACATAATCTAGTATTAAAGTGGGTAAAATAATTGATGATTTTTAATTTCAAACTAATTTGGACGATATTTATAATTTCATAACTAAATTTATTGATAATCTATAATTTAATGATTATTTAATTAATTTCAAATATTAGTTTAACACTGCTACAATTTCGACCAGATTACTCGATGATTTATTTGACATTAATTTCAGAAATTTGAACATTAATCAAATAAATTAAGAAAATTAAAATTTTGTTTGATTGTGTATGTAGTTAAGGGTCTTTTTGAATTAGCCAATACCATTATCATTTCTTTGTAATAACCTAGGTAGCACATAACCTAGGTAGCACAGGCACTACTGATACATACATGAAATGATACATACATAAAAATACATATAATTTTTAAAATGTAGGATAAAAGACACGAATCTATATATTATATAATTATAAATTATGTAAATTGACAATAAAGATTTATATGCACAAGTATGTTTCCATTATTTTGTAGAAAAAAATATTTTTTATGATTGGTTTAAAAGGATTTGTTTTTTATTTTTATAATCATAATAAAAATTTATATAATAAGTTTGAGTTTTTAGAAAATTAATATATTTCTCTTTTTTAAAACTGTGTTAGAACTATGTTAGAATGGTCAGAAATTCAACAAATATTTTTTGAATTATTCACTGTCCTATGAATGTTGTACAAGTATCGGTGTCCAATACCTGTGTCTAACACGGACACACCATTTAAGAAGAGTCTCTGAGCCAAAACATACTACAATTTTAAATTGGATTCTTTAATTTTGATATATTAAAAAAAAACTGAAGAGAAAATGTGATTCTTCAACCCAACTGTGTGGTGTATAATTGTTGAAAACATTTCACGTTTGATAATTAATTTGTTATCATTTTACACTTTAATTTTTGTATGTTGAATCAGTATATTATATTGCACTAAATAAATGATGTTAATATCTTAAACAAAATCTCTAGTTGGTAGTTGGGCGTTGTCCCTTGCCACAGGCATTTCCATGGTGGTTTTGGGTTTAATGAATGTCTCGTTCATGTATCCTGAAAGTCAAAGTCGCCCACCTTTTCATTTCAGAGCTTCTTTATTTGTTTTTTCTTTCACCATTTTTTTAATGCATTTGGTTCAAATACACTGTTGTGAAAACATGGCCTTCTCACATCATCAACCCCCACATGTTATGCTGCGTTTCTTGTTGTGGCGACCTGGTCTCCCAGACAAGACAATACCCACGAACCGTCGCACACTGTGACGCCCTTTCACTTTCACCTTCTTGGTACTTAACATGTCGCACACCTATCTTTTCCTCTTTTGCTTTTTTACTTTATTTATGTAGTTGTTTCAAAGTTTGAGTCTTTTTGTATTTTGGCTTCAGTTTTGCTTCTCTTGTCTCAGGTAGTCTCCTTTAGTTTCAAAGGGTTGTTTCTGAACTGGCTTTTGCTTTAGTTTAATAGCTGCTGGGGTTTTGAGCTTGTATGCATGTTTCTTACTTGGAATGGGATGATTGTGGTATTGATGTATCAGTCTATGCTAGTCCATTATCAGTATGATTTCAGCTGAATATGTCTGCAAACATATGTATTGATTGCCTTTTTATGTGAAGCATAGTTGTATGAATCTCTTAGGGGCTAATTGACATGAATCCTTTTTTTTAATGCAACATATCAATGAAATCCTCTCTCAATTTTTCATAACATGGTTTGTTGTTATCAGGGAGAGAAAAGTACACTGCTTAGTTCATGAGAGATATAGTGTTTTTGCATTCTTGGGATGTATCTTTCAAAGAGTTTCAAGCATGAAGTTGTTGTCATCCTGTGGTTTTGCTGCTATTTGCTACATGCTGCTGGGCAGAATAACATCACTAATAGTGTTGAAGGTATGTTTTTCTTGTTTTCTTTTTGGCATTCCTTGATTGCTTTGCTTCTATTAGGCATGCACTGATGTTTTTGGCTAGTTGGTTCATGGCATGATATAAGAGTTTCTATAATGAAATTATTTAGTTTAGAGTCTTATTCTTGTCCACTCTATTTCTCTATATAATTATAAAGTGGAATTTAAGCACAGGGTCCTTTAAGTGATCTCAAAGGACCCTTCCATGAGGTGGCGTGCTAGGGATGTACTATTAAAAGCCATTTATGTGTCTTTCACCTGCCAACTTAAGCTTTTGAGATACTTGGTTCGTGATATCTTCTCTTTGATATACATGTGTTTGTGGAAGCGGTAGCTCTTATCTTGCGGAGTGATTTCTGTAATATGTCATGGCATATTCTATTGTTCCTATGTATAACTATCATCTAGTGAAATTGCTATAAAATCTGAAAATATGACTTGCACGTGTGTCCCTTACGACAATAATACCCACACTTTTTTTTTTTATATTGAGAAATGAGAACAGAGAACCCATTATTTCAATAAAAGAAATGAAAATGGGTACTAGCTGTGAAGTGTTGCTTATAATGTGTACTGTATTTGTTGGTTCTATTGATGATATTATGTTCGCATTTGAATTAATGTGCAGTTGAAGCATTGAAAGCCATAAAGAGTAGTTTGATTGATCCTAATGGAAATTTGAGCAATTGGAATCATGGGGACCCATGTACATCAAGGTGGAAAGGAGTTTTGTGCTTCAGTGAAACACAAGAGGATGGCTTTCTGCATGTTGAAGAATTGTATGAATTGTATCTTCTACTCATAATTTCGTTTTCATAATTGATATTAACATTTTCAGGCTTCCATTTCCTTTGTTGATCTTTTATGAGAAAAATGCTTGTGGCACTCTCTCTTCTCTCCATTATTGACTAAAATTGATTGGAAATCACAAATTTTAGTGAGTCATCTTATTTAACGAGTCACACTCTTGATTTAGATGTGGATCCACCAAAATTTGTGATTTTCATTAAATTTCAGTTTAGGAGAGTGAAGAGTGTTGCTAGCCTTCCTCCTTTTGTTATTCACTCCAACTCTCCTTCGTAGGTTGCAAATAGATTCAGTCATTATTGTGGTTCAAACACCTTTCTACTTATAGTTTATACAATGTACACTAGAAATTAGTATAATCACTTTAACAGGATGAGAGCTGTGGGCCACAACAAGTGATCACTTCTTTATGGTGATCTTTTCAGCATATTTGTTGAGTTTACATGTCTTGATCAATTATCAATTTCCTTTTATTTCTACATCAATAATTCAATACATATAATGCATATCTATGAATCTGTGATAGAATTGAGAGTTTTCTTTTCATTTCTACTCTATTAAGTTTGTTTTTTCTTGTCTGTAGGCAATTGCTGAGTTTGCAACTGTCTGGAACCTTGGCACCAGATCTTGGCAAATTAACGTACATGAAAAGATTGTAAGACAATACTAGATCTGATGTTTGAAACGACATATATTCTGAACAATTTTCAGTTTAGCATTTGCTAGTGCCATTTTCGCTTGTGTAGTGAATTTCACTCTTTTGAGTTTTTCACCCATTTGCTGCTTTTAATTACGTACTTCCTCTGATACATGTTTTTCTTTGTATTCTAAAGGAACTTTATGTGGAACAACATAAGTGGCAGTATTCCGAAGGAAGTTGGCAATATCAAATCTTTGGAACTTTTGTAAGTTGAGCCCTTAGGCATGTATGTTAGTCATCAAATTGATTGAACAGTTCAGTTGTTTTATTATATTTAGACATATTAATGCATAAACATCCTTGTCATTGCTTGAATTCAGAGTTGATATAAATAAATTGAATTTAAATTTGGTTCCTTAAGGGGTAAAAGATAAATTTTAATGGTTGTATGAATAAAGGAGTAGTAATTTAACAAGAGTTGCATACTTTCTGCTTTGTTTTTCATTAAATGTGTTTTTTTGCAGGCTCCTGAATGGAAATAATTTAACAGGTCCACTACCAGAGGAGATTGGCTATCTTCCAAACCTGGATAGAATACAAATCGATCAGAACCATATATCAGGACCTATACCTACGTCATTTGCAAATCTGAACAAGACAAAGCATTTGTAAGTTTTTGACAACGAAAATGTAGTTTAAGAATGACCACTCTTCCTATTTTTACATTAACTCTTTTATTTCTCAACATTTGTTATCATGACCTGAAAATAGAAAGAAAATAATGTTTAATCCCCTTCCCCCCAATGGAGCAGTCACATGAACAACAACTCACTCAGCGGGCAAATCCCACCAGAGCTTTCCCGATTACCAAAACTTGTTCACCTGTAAGTTGGTAATTTGATATCATTGACATCTGCAGCTACTAACATTTTTCTCGTGTTTTTTTAATTCTTAAAGATCATGCCTGTATCTTGCTCAAAAGATGTATCTCTGTTTCTGCAGTCTTCTCGACAATAACAACTTATCTGGATATCTCCCCCCTGAGCTGTACAAGTTGCCAAATTTACTTATCATGTAGGTTTCTTATTGTTTAAGTAATACCTATGTAATCATGTATAACTTTATTTCTTCTTTATTTTTGGATGGGAAAGCACACAGAACTAGTTCCAAGAGACATCTTATTAGATTTCGGAGAAAAAACAGAATGTGTATTGTATTGATTTTAGTCAAAATGTGTATTCCATTTGATGTTTTAGTTTTTGATCAGTCTTCGGTTGTAAGTGAAATGGCTTGGCAAGTAGTGGAAAACATGGCGGGCTACCATCAATCATAGATTTTGATACAAGAATATTTGAAATTTGCTGTAGAACTTTCAATCCTTTTCTGATGTTTCTACTTTTCAATTGTTGACTGTTTTAATAAATATTCCTTGTTGTTTAATTAGATTTTAAAGTGTTTCTTTATCTTGTTTTTGCAGTCAACTTGATAACAATAATTTTGGAGGAAATAGTATTCCTGATACGTATGCCAACATGTCAAAGTTGTTGAAGATGTAAGTGAATTCTGTAGTTCCTTGTTCTTTAGTGGGTTTTGCAAGTTCAGGTGCCCGAGTCTTTATTTTAAATTTTACTGGTGAAGTACCAATTTGAGATACTATAACCTTTATGATTGATTTCTTATAGTAGGAGTGACAATCATACAATGGTAGAAGTGTTGGACATGATATGTAAACACAGGGCAAAACATGCGTAAAAAAGAAATGCTTGTGGAAATCATATGTAGACATTTGAATCTTTGGTAGAGCACCATTTATTGTTATGCACATAGAGTATTATGACTCAATAAGTTTGACACAAACTACCGATCTTTCCCTAAAAATGAGTATCATATATTTACTTGCAATGATGCTCTATTACAAATGCTTATGTCTGATGTCCTCACTGTTTCAGAAAGTTTCTTTTTGTTCCATTCTCTTTTGTCTCTATTTGGAAGGAATTTTGTAGTTTACAAAAGAAAAAGCTTTAGCTATCAGTTGTAGAATGATATAAAATCCATACTTACCCATTCAATCTTCGTTATTTGGATTGGTTTAGATACTTTGGTTTCTGTCTCTTTTTCAAAAAAATTGAAGAGACTATTTCCAGTCAGCAACCAAATGAAATTTTGCATTAGATATGTGGTAAGTGTAGAGCTGCAAACCAATGCATGAATTTCTATGATGCCTATTTTTTCCTTTATGGAAAACACTTATTAGATAAAAAGTCAAATACATAATAAAATTCCTTTTTATTACCGAAGGATAATAGAATTCCTAGAAGTTTAATGAAAACTACCAAGTTTAGTATGTCTATTGTTCGGTTTTTGAAACCAAAAGCAAACCTAACTGAATAAATCAGTTTTTCAGTTAAGGGATTGTTCGATATTTGGTTCTTTAGATTGGGTTTAGGGTTTGGAGTGATTTGAATTGGTTTTTGAACACTATTGGAGGAGAACACCCAATCACTATATATTTCTTCTATCCTCTGCTAAATAAATTTCTCGCCAAAGAAGAAAATTTAATTTAATTTGGTCAAGATGAAGGGTTTGATATCAAGATTAACTGTCTAAATGTTGTTAATGGTTTCTTGGTATTATCAGGAGCCTTAGGAATTGCAGCTTGCGAGGACCAGTTCCTGACTTAAGCAGGATACCTCGCCTTCTTTATCTGTAAGTTCAGTTATCTGTAATAAGAGAAGTATCTTTTTCTGAAAACAATGAAGATTCTAATATACATGAAAATTTCTAATGCAGTTTGTAACCATGTTTACTCTATTATTTGTGTAAATTCCAGCGACCTCAGTTTCAACCAGTTGAATGAATCGATTCCTCCCAATAAGCTTTCTGAAAATATTACAACCATGTGAGAATCTCTATCATTTTGTCTGTTGTTCGATTTTACGTTTAATTATTTGGATTCATTGTCATTTTGCCAATATTTTCCTCATATGTTTATTGGTAATATGATAATATTGTTTTTTGACCTCTTGTGATACGTGCAGTGATTTATCAAACAACCACCTTACTGGAAATATTCCATCCTACTTTGATGATCTTCCACGTCTTCAGAAGCTGTAAGTTGTTTTCTGTTTTGTCCCCTTTTCTTCTACATCAAGCTATATTACATTGTACATAATATAAGCCAAACAAGAGTTACTACTATCTCCCACCTTATGTCCGTTACAGATCATGTATTGAATTACTAATGAGATGTTTTATATCCAAGTATTGAACTTTTATATTTCTTATTTAATCAATCATGTTACAAACAATGTTTTTTTTTTTCTAATATCATTCTATTGGGCAGGTCACTTGCAAACAATTCATTGAATGGCAATGTTTCTTCCTCCATTTGGCTGAATAAGAATTCAAATGGATCAGAAAACTTTCTTTTGTAAGATATTAAGTGATAAATAAATTCCCCAATTTTCAAATTTTGGAAATTTTACCATGTTAATATCATCTGTTTATCTGTATTTCCCTCTGCATTATGCTACTCAGGATATTCTGGTTTGCTGAGCATTGGTTTCTGATCATGCAGGGAGTTGCAAAATAATAGCCTTACAGGCATATCAGGAAGTACTGATCTTCCTCCAAATGTCACAGTTGTGTACGGTTCTAAACTTATTAGCTATTATTGTCAGTTTGTTCTTAAATCATTGTAGTGTGAACTGGAGATTTTCATTGTTATGCATGCTCTAAAGATTACAGTCACTATACCAAAGGTCAAGAATATAACATTGGATTTACCATCATCCCTTATTTTTTAAATAGTTTCACACGTCATTATTTTGAAAAAAATTTAATTTCAGGCTTGATAGGAATCCCCTTTGCTCAAACACAACCCTTGTTAAGTTCTGTGGGTCTGAAGGTGCTACTGTAACAAATGGTTCATTCACTACAAACTCCAGTTTCTGTCCTCCTCAAGGATGCCCTCCTCCTTATGAGTACTCTGTTAACTGTTTCTGTGCGCTTCCATTGCTTGTTGCTTATCGGCTGAAAAGTCCTGGATTTTCAGACTTTACTCCATATTTGAATGAATTTGAGACCTACATGACCACTGGTCTTCAATTATCTACTGATCAGCTAGAATATGATTTTTATTGGCAAGTAGGGCCTCGATTGAGAATGGACTTGAAGTTTTTCCCTCTATATGTTAATAGCACTAGCAATCATACTTTCAATAGCAGTGAGCTCCTACGGATCACAAGCATGTTCACAGGATGGCTAATTGCAGACAGTGATCTGTTTGGCCCTTATGAACTGATCGGCTTCAATCTTTTGGGTCCTTACAAGGATGGTAAGTCTTGGAAACTTCTTAGGATCTGCTATAGTGCTTTCATGGAATAAGGATTAATGCATACTTTTAACAATAAAATTGTGATATGAGAGAAAAATAATGTCAACAGAAGAATCTCTATCTCTTGTTCTGATTCAATGGAATACAAGATTAGATATGAGAGAATAAAGAAAGACAGTGCAGATGCACTGAACCCCTTTAAGTTATTATTATTATTCAATTTACTCCATTACTCTATTAACTAAATGTGCATTTTTGATATATTAAGTTATTTAATTATTCAAATATTAAATAATATAGTCTGTTTTTATTAAAAGTTATTCTAAATATGTAACAAAAAGTGTTTTGAAATTACAAAATTTAGCAAAAAAAAAAAAAATGCAAAAATTGTGACTCAATCTAATACAACCCTATTAAGGGTGAGTTAAGTTGGATGGAGTCTAATAAAAAAATGTCTTGCCCAAACTCAACCCAACCCGACCTACGTACACCCTTAGTCTTTGAGAGTTGGACTGAGCCCATCAACATGCCCTTACAATTCCTTCCCTTTAACAAACATTTTGAATTGAAACTCACAACTAAAATAATACTTCCCATTGAATTGACCAATAAAATGTGCTCTAGACACGATTAATTTAGAGGAACAAATTCCCACCAAACAAGATTTCATGAATCTGAACTCTAAACAAGAACCCAAGAAAAATTTGGGTTGAAAAGTGCAAAACTGAAAGTTCTTAGAGGACAACAAGAAATTTAGGTTTTAGAGTTACAACTCTTGTATCATATCAAATCTGTCTGACTGAATAATACATGACTAATTTATAGCTATTCAAATCTGTCGATTAATGAAAGAAAACAGCAAATAAAATTGTAGGGAAATTATAGAGGAATCGATGAGGAAGAAATAAATCAGGAATTTAACTAATTCTTCAACACCACCAACTCCATACATTCTTGTCCTTTAAATAGTTGCCTTTCCTGCTTCCCCTTTTATTCCTAGTGAATCTCCGTTGTCTTACAACCAAACCCTAATATCCATTAATAGCATACAAGCCATATATGAAGATGAAGAAGATAAAGTGCCACTTTTTGACCAAAACCCTAATGCATCATTTTGCTAACTCCAGACAGCTTCCACATGGCCTTTCTTTTGACTATTAGGAGTCTAAAGGAGAGGATCTCATTTCACACGTTATGTCCACTTTTCCAATTTTGTTTTGACAAACATGTGCCATACTTCCAAATATTGATATCATATTTGATAACTGTCACAAGACTGTCTTCTTACTGCTCATTATTGTTGCAGAAATTGGAAAGCGTTCAAACTCAGGGATAAGCACAGGTGCACTGGTTGGCATAATTGTAGGGGCAATTGCTTGTGCAGTGACATTATCTGCAATTGTTACCCTTCTTATATTGAGAATCAAATTGAGAGGTTATCATACTGTTTCCAAGCGACGTCATGGTGAGTTCTGTAACATGAATTGGCAACTGTATTGCTATTTCTCTCTTTAACCTGTCTTAAGTGTTTTACCTCTTCACAATGAGAAGTCTTGATGTTATTATTTTTTCCTGAACCATATTTGAAATCTAGTTTCTTTTAATGTCATCTAAACAGTCTTTCTGGTTTCATATTTACCTTTGGGAAGGCTTCTGTCGACATGTCATAATAAATTCATTTCTTGAAATAGTTCTAAGATCTCTGTTAAGCCTCATATTAAAGCCTATTGCATTCATTGATAAATGTCCTTGGATATTTTTCGTAGTTTTTGTTAAAAGAAATTTGATTACATACAAAATAGAGAAAATAGAATTAGTAGGAAGGGAGGAGGATAGGATATCATTAACTGAATCCTATATACAACAAAAAACATGAAAAAATTGAACGCAGCAAATGGCTTTATGAACAACTATGATAGAACACCAAAGATAGCTCTAGCCAATAACCAGTATACAGGAAAAGAGACACCTTTTTTTGGGGTTAAGGAGTGCGTGGACAAGATACAAGACATATTAATAAAAAAATAAGGCTTCTGCCATTGAATTATCTATGGTTGTAAGACTTTTTACGTTGTCTCTAATCAAGGTTTAAAAATCATCATGCTAGGAATCTCATTGATGTAGCTTGTTAATATTGTAATAATAAAGATGCTTGTGTGTTTGAGCAGCTCATTTGGAAAATTTCTGATAAATATAGGAAGTTGCAGGTTGCTCAGACCAATTTTTATCCCTTTTTACCAAGTTGTAAACATCAGGCTTGCTTGTAAATTGGATACTTATGACTAAGGAGGTGCTAATGCTGCAACATTGGCTATACTTGTTTTTATTGTTTTTCAAAATGTATAAACAATTTAATTGCAGTTCAGATATTCATCTATAAGCTCTAAAGATGTAGTTTACACTAGTTGTAAAATTACTATTGTTTTAAGTTTTTCCTATCCGAACTTCAACATTTTTGGTGGAATTATATCCATTTTTCTTCCTGTTTGAACTTGGTATATATGGAATTACAAAAATTATGTGGTACTATGCATGTACTACAAACCATATCTGATTGGTTATAATGAATGGCTTTACTAATAAAGTCTTCTCTATTCACATAGACTTACGTTTATTTGCAGCATCTAGGATCTCTATAAAAATTGATGGTGTAAGGGCCTTTACTTATGGCGAATTGTCGTCCGCCACAAACAATTTCAGCATTTCTGCTCAAGTTGGACAAGGGGGCTATGGGAAGGTTTATAAAGGGACTCTTTCTGATGGCACAGTTGTGGCCATAAAACGTGCACAAGAGGGATCTCTGCAAGGTGAGAAGGAGTTCCTTACAGAAATATCATTACTATCAAGGTTACATCATCGCAACCTTGTTTCTCTAATTGGATACTGTGATGAAGAAGGTGAACAGGTAATTTTTTTTATCCAAATTCATAAAATTTAACACTCACTATTTTATTTTAGTTATCTTAATGATTATCTTGATTCTTGATGTCCTTTGTGGAAGTTTTAATATCCAATAATCCCATAGATTTTCTACCCCTTTTTAACTCCCAAGAGGACGTTATTTGTACAAAAATTAATAAACAAGCACTTAACGGCTTGGGTAGAACCACTTTAAACAAAAAGAAGGAAGTTATATGTAGCCTGTAGGCCGTACCACACATCCAGCTGTTATTGAAATTTGGATTTTGTAGAGTCAATTGTGAAGCAAGGGTTTATTTGATATTCACATATGACTTAAACTTTCTTTAGCTTCTAACCTAGTGTAGGGAGGATGCGTCATCCTAGTCCTTGTTCTTTTTCTTCTCGTCCTTTCAGGAAATTTAGTTTTATAAACTCCCTTTCATTGTTCTTTCTTTCTCTGACTGTATTGAATTCCTTCTATTTGGCTTGTTGCTTCATGCTTGCAGATGCTGGTTTATGAATTTATGTCTAATGGCACATTGAGGGATCACCTTTCTGGTATACATTATGTTCTTATTTTCTAATATTCTGAAATTATTAAGACTTTGGTTTCATTGCGTTGTTCTGATGAATGAGTAGCCATATATGCTGTGAACATTTTCCTTGCTTCTAAGCCCAACAACGTAGATATTTTTTTACATAGTTGTGTGCCTAATTGCCTTTCGACGTTCTCTCTTAAGAGTATGCTTATGGTTTACAGTTACAGCGAAAGAACCCCTGACTTTTGCCATGAGATTGAAGATCGCACTAGGGGCAGCTAAAGGTCTCATGTATCTGCACACAGAAGCTGATCCTCCAATATTTCACCGAGATGTAAAGGCCAGCAACATATTGTTGGACCCTAAGTTTTCGGCGAAAGTGGCTGATTTTGGACTTTCACGTCTTGCCCCAGTTCCAGATATGGAAGGAGTTGTGCCTGGTCATGTATCTACGGTGGTAAAGGGGACCCCGGTAAGGCTTTCATGATTAGTTTTGATTTTGGTAAATGGGGCACATGTATAATAGAAACAAGATAAAAAATCATATTGTTGCACTACCAATCTAGCTTAGGCACTAGTATAATCCTACTAATGTGAGCTGTAATGGATAAACAAGTATAGGAATAGCGGATCAATGATATCATAGCAGCTATCTCTGTACAGCATTATTAACAAGCCGAATTAATACCATGGAATGAAGGCTACTAACATCGAGTAGTAGTATATATATAGAAATAAACAAAAGGAAATAACATCTAGAAAAGTTTAGAGAAAGAGATACAGAATCATTCCCTTCCCCCATTCTTTCTCCTTAATTGAATTCTTAATATTGTCTAGCTTCACACATAGTCCTTGAGCCTCCAGTTGGTTATTTTGGACTTTGTGCTTTGCCCCTTTTACTGACTGTAAGGATTTGCTGCCACATGCATCCTTGCCATTGTCTCTTCTGCCACTCCTCTGTGTGCACTTGTTACCCAAGTCAGCTCTGTAATTATGCCACTAACATAAAATGCACTTAACTTCAATATTCCAAAACTTGTTACCTATAAACTGTCTCAAAATCTCTGTCCAGGATACGGGTTTTAAGAAAATTATAGAGGCTAACCTAGTTATGGCCAATGTCAGGAGTGTTTCTTTTGAGAAAAAACACGTATTAAAACTTCAAAGGTATCAGAGGTTACCAAGTCGTACATTGATTGAAGATTAAATAATGGTATATAACTTATAAGGATGACCAATTTAGCAAGATGGGTTAACATTTTAGGTTATATCATGCTTTATTCATGCAGTTGTCTCGGTCCATTTAAGCTTCAGTAAAGAAATAGTATCTCAACATGGTTTTTGGAAGGTTGATTTTTATTTATTTAGTGAGTTTTAATCTAGTTTTCTCACTGTTTTGAATATGCAGGGTTACCTTGATCCAGAGTACTTCTTAACTCACAAGTTGACTGACAAGAGTGATGTTTATAGTCTTGGTGTTGTACTTCTGGAACTTTTGACTGGGATGCATCCTATCTCACACGGAAAAAATATTGTTAGAGAGGTATTTGCTTACTGTAGGACCTGTGTTTTTTTTGGGTAGACAGCATAAGTATTCCACAACATCATAGATTGAACCAAATTAAACAATTTTCAAGTAATGTCTGTCTATCCTTTGGTTTTTGTCATGTAAATATTCCTTCAACCATTTCCTATGCCTTAAGATATCAAATAATAGTGTTTGACAATTTACTGTTCTAAATCTTTTTTAAATTAATCTGAGTACCTGGTGAGATTAGTCTCTAGCTTTGGGCTTGGGGATACCCCAAGTTCACCTTGACACTCACTTTCCTGAATCCTTTTCAGGTTAATATTGCGTACCAAAGAGGTGTAATATTTTCAATTATTGATGGACGCATGGGGTCTTATCCATCTGAGCAAGTGGAGAAATTTTTGACATTGGCCTTGAAGTGTTGCGAAGATGAGCCAGAGGCTCGGCCTAGAATGACAGAAGTGGTTAGAGAGCTTGAAAACATATGGTATACAATGCCAGAATCAGACACAAAGAGAGCTGAATTTATATCCAGTGATTCTGGCAAAACAGACAGTCACAGTATACCATCTTCATCCTCTGCTTCTGCTATGAAGACTCCTTTTGTATCAGGAGATGTGTCAGGTAGTGACCTTGTAAGTGGAGTAATACCAAGCATCAACCCAAGATAGAATTATACAACTTCACCAATCATGCTCATTCAAATGAGCCTGTGCATTAAATAATGTGAACTACTTTTCATTTTCACCCTTTAAATTTTCTTCTTTGTATAATATGATACACTGATAGAGCTCTAGCTGGTAAATAACATCGATTTTGTACACCATCATATGCTCACTGGTTGTTTATATGTAGTGTTTGGTTAATATTCTCAAACTAATCGTTTAATTAAGATTATTTTTTTATCAAAGTCAACCAAGAGAATCATAGTCAATATTATTATTAAGAGTGACATTGATAATTATTGAAAAAAATTTGACTATAAGTTTTTTTATCAAGTCAAGTAGGAGAATATTTTGATTGGCAAAAAATAACTCCAGACATCAAAGTTGAAAAAATTACCTTAATAATCAGTATTAGTTAAAATAATTTAGGTAAGCATTAATAACAAAATATTGTAGGTAAATGTTAATAGAGTAAACCTTTGGTAACTTCTATTGAATTTTTTTTATACTTTAGGCGAAAAATAATCTTAAAAAAAATCCATCGATTTTTTTGTGTGAATTGTTAAATGT
>Ga0123341_1000986_pt1 | contig 20099 bp, 17 predicted proteins | sample Turbeapinknodule_FD_89959 | JGI IMG/M metagenome (GOLD analysis project Ga0123341, IMG submission 89959) | Root nodule microbial communities of legume samples collected from Mexico - Turtle bean Mexico pink nodule | ecosystem: Host-associated > Plants > Roots > Nodule | place: Mexico: Nepantla...
ATTTAAAATTTATTTCTTAATATGATATCATAATGATTTAAAGTCTATTATAATAAAAGTTTGTTGGATTTATCACGTCACTCAGGTAAAATCTTATGTATGAGTCGACGACATAAAAGATATAAGTTGGAGATTCCACATCGAATAAAAATAAATACATTTCATATTATATAAAATTAATACAAATTTAATTTTATAAATTAATTTAACAAATTAAGTGGATGAACACGAACCATTAGTAGTCACAATGATTGAATATTAAATATGAGAAAAAACTTTATTAAGTTATAAGTTACTTAAATGTAAAGATTTGGTTATATTATTTTAATCTCAATTATAATTTTACGGCAATTATAAATGACTTTGGTGCAACAAAATATACAAATTAACATTTAAAAAAAAAGAAAAAAGAACCCATTCTATATTGATAGTGTTTATGGTCGATGTAGAAAATGTCATAATGCTTTAAATAATTCATGTTTTATTTTTTTTAATAACAAGTCATACTGGTTGGCGAAATAATCCATCTAATATGTTTAATTTCTACATTAGTTGAAAATATTCAAAATAATTTATATAATTTTCTTTTTTCTCTAAAAGATATCTCGATTCTTACCAAGTATAATATAGATAATTTTTTTTCTCAGGTGAAATTAGAAGAATACTTCACATTTGTTTTAAAAAAGGATAATTGAATGCCTAAGATGGATTTAAATAGTAGCTTCTACCATGTTACAAGTCTTCTATACATGGGGAATAGAAAGATACCTTACCAAAAATCTTAATGAGAAAGTCTATATTTAATGTTTAGTAAATATTTACTCCTTTAATATCTCTCGGAGCATTTTAACTTTAATTCTCACTAAATGCTTAATTAATTAATGAAGAAATCTAAATGAGCAAATAGGCCATTTTTGTTCATTTTAAAAAAAAAATTGAATAAAAAATTAAATATAAAATATATAATTTCAAAATTAACTAACATAAATAAATTAATTTAGTGTTTTAGATACTGTAATTTGATATACAAACTATAATACAAGTGGATATTTTAATAAAATATTATAATTATTATTTCTAAAAGCTACTATACTTTTTAAATATTATTTTTAGAAACTTGTTGATATAAAAATTATAGGTTAACCAATGGGTTAAATGAGACCACCAATTATGTTCGTTTCAGTTTAGATAATAAGTAACAGGTAGTAAGTAGAAGATAACAGGTAATATGGAGTAAGTAGTAGGTAAAAGATAACAAATAACAAGTAATAGGTAATATGTAACAGATAACAGGTAGCAGGTAGCAGGTAGCAGTAGCAGGTAGCAGGTAGCAGGTAATAGGTAGCAGGTAGTAGGTAATAGGTAGCACGTATCAGGTAACAGGTAGCAGGTAACAGGTAGCAGGTAACCGGTAACAGGTAGCAGGTAACAGGTAGCAAGTAGCAGGTAGCAGGTAGCAAGTAGCAGGTAGATGGTAGCAGGTAGCAGGTAACAGGTAACAAGTAGCAGGTAGCAGGTAACAAGTAACAGGTAGCAGGTAGCAGGTAGCAGGTAGCAGGTAGCAGGTAGCAGGTAGCAGGTAACAGGTAACAGGTAACAGGTAGCAGGTAGCAGATAGAAGGTAACAGGTAGCAGGTAACAGGTAGCAGGTAACAGGTAGCAGGTAACAAGTAACAAGTAGCAGGTAAAAGGTAACAGGTAGCAGGTAGCAGGTAGTAAGTAATAGGTAATAGGTAGCAGGTAGCAGGTAGCAGGTAGCAGGTAACAGGTAACAGGTAGCAGGTAACAGGTAGTAGGTAACAGGTAGCAGGTAACAGGTAGCAGGTAACACAAAATAGGTAGTAGGTAACACAAAACAGGTAGCAGGTAGCAGGTAACAGATAGCAGGTAGCAGGTAACAGGTAGCAGGTAGCAGGTAACACGTAGCAGGAAACATGTAGCAGGTAGCAGGTAACAGGTAGCAGGTAACAAGTAATAGGTAACAGGTAACAGGTAGCAAGTAACAGGTAGCAGGTAACAGATAAAAGGTAGCAGGTAACAGGTAACAGGTAACAGGTAGCAGGTAGCAGGTAACAAGTAACAGGTAACAGGTAGCAGGTAACAGGTAGCAAGTAACAGGTAGCAGGTAACAGGTAGCAGGTAGCAAGTAACAAGTAACAGGTAACAGGTAGCAGGTAACAGGTAACAGGTAGCAGGTAACAGGTAACAGGTAGCAGGTAGCAGGTAACAGGTAGCAGGTAGCTGGTAACAGGTAGCAGGTAGCAGGTAACAGGTAACAGGTAGCAGGTAGCAGATAACAGGTAGCAGGTAACAGGTAGCAGGTAACAGGTAGCAGGTAACAGGTAGCAGGTAGCAGGTAACACGTAACAGGTAACAGGTAGCAGGTAGTAGGTAGCAGGTAGAGGGTAGCAGGTAGCAGGTAGCAGGTAGCAGGTAACAGGTAACAGGTAACAGGTAGCAGGTAGCAGGTAGCAGGTAGCAGGTAACATGTAGCAGGTAGCAGGTAACAGGTAGCAAGTAGCAGGTAACAGGTAGCAGGTAGCAGGTAGCAGGTAGCAGGTAGCAGGTAACAGGTAGCAGGTAACATGTAGCAGGTAGCAGGTAACAAGTAACAAGTAACAGGTAGCAGGTAACAGGTAGCAAGTAACAGGTAGCAGGTAACTGGTAACAGGTAGTAGGTAACAGGTAGTAGGTAACAGGTAGCAGGTAGCAGGTAACAGGTAGCAGGTAGCAGGTTGCATGTAGCAGGTAACATGTAGTAGGTAGCATGTAACAAATAGCAGGTAGCAGGTAACAGGTAACAGGTAACATGTAACATGTAACATGTCACAGGTAACAAGTAACAGGTAACAGGTACTAGATAATAGGTAACGTAGCCGGTAGAAGGTAATAAGTTATATATAACAGGTAACATGTAGTAGGTAGCTGGTAGAAGGTAGAAGACAACATGTAAAAAGTAAAAGGTAGAAGATAACATGTAGAAGGTAGAAGATAATATGTAGCAAACAATAGGTAAAAGGTAGCAGGTAAAAAGGTAACAGGTAACAGGTAGAAGGTAGCAGGTAGCAGGTAATAGGTAACAGGTAACAATAGCAGGTAACAGGTAGCAGGTAACAGGTAACAGGTAGCAGGTAACAGGTAGCAGGTAACAGGTAGCAGGTAACAGGTAGCAGGTAGCAGGTAACAGGTAGCAAGTAGCAGGTAACAGGTAGGAGGTAGCAGGTAACAGGTAGCAGGTAGCAGGTAGCAGGTAACAGGTAGCAGGTAACAGGTAGCAAGTAACAGGTAGTAGGTAACATGTAGCAGGTAACAGGTAACATGTAGCATGTAACATGTAACATGTAACAGGTAACATATAATAGGTAACGTAGCAGGTAGAAGGTAACAAGTTATATGTAACAGGTAACATGTAGTAGGTAGCTGGTAGAAGGTAGAAGACAACATGTAAAAAGTAAAAGGTAGAAGATAATAGGTAGAAGGTAGAAGATAATATGTAGCAAACAATAGGTAGAAGGTAGCAGGTAGAAAGGTAACAGGTAACGGGTAACAAGTAACAGGTAATAGATAACATGTAGCAGGTAACAAGTAACAAGTAACAAGTAACAGGTAGCAGGTAACAGGTAACAGGTAACAGCTAACAGGTAACATGTAATAGGTAACAGGTAATAGGTAAGATGTAGCAGGTAACAGGTAACAGGTAACAGGTAGCAGGTAGCAGGTAACAGATAATAGGTAACAGGTAGCAGGTAGTAGGTAACAGGTAGTGGGTAGCATGTAGAATGTAGCATGTAACATGTAGCAGGTAGCAGGTAACAGGTAATAGGTAACAGGTAACAAACATCAGGTGGAAGGTAACACGTACAACGTAGTAGGTAGAAGGTAACAAGTTATATGTAACAGGTAACATGTAGTAGGTATCAGGTAGCTGGTAGAAAGTAGAAGACAACATGTAAAAAATAAAAGGTAAAAGATAGCAGGTAGAAGGTAGAAGATAATATGTAGCAAACAATAGGTAAAATGTAGCAGGTAGAAAGATAACAGGTAGCATATAACAGGTAATTAGCATGTAACAGGTAATAGGTAACAGATAGTAGGTAATAGGTAACATGTAACACGTAGCACGTAGCAAGTAGCGGATAACACATAACAATTAACAGGTAACAGGTAGCAAATAACATATCAAAAGTATCTAGTAACAAATAGCAAGTAACACAGAACAACATATAGCAGGTAACATGTAGCAAGTAGTAGGTATAAGGTAGAAGGTAACAAATAATAGGTAACTGGAAACAAATAATAGGTAACATGTAAAAGGTAGCAAGTAGAAGGTAAAAGATAAAAGGTATAAAGTAGCACGTAATAGATAACATGTATCAGGTAGCAGGTAAAAAGTAACAATTAACAAATAGTAGGTAACAGGCAGAAGGTAAAAGGTAGAAGGTAGAAGATAGCAGGTAGCAGGTAGAAGGTAATAGGCAACAGGTAGTAGGTAACAGGTAACATACAATTGGTAGAAGGTAGCAGATAATAAGTAACAGGTGACAAGTAACAAGTAGTAGGTAGCAGGTACCATATGACAAGTAGCATGTAACAAGTAGCAAGTAACAGGTAACAATTAGAAGGTAGAAGGTAAAAGGTAGAAAGTAGTAGATACAAGATAACAGATAGAAAGTATAAAATAGCAGGTAACAAGTAGCAGGTAAAAGGTAGAAGGTAGCAGGTAGCAGATAACATGTATCGTGTAGCAAGTAGCGGGTAACAAGTAACACATATAGCAGGTAGAAGGTAGCAGGTAACATGTAACAGAAAATAGGTAACATGTAACAGGTAACAACAGGTAGCAGGTAACAAGTATAAGGTAGCAAGTAGAAGATAGAAGGTAGTGGGTAGAAGATAGAAGATAAAAGGTAGCAGGTAGGAGATAAACAGTAAAAGATAGCAAATAGAAGGTAAAAGATAAAAGGTAACAGGTAGCAGGTAAGAGGTAATAGGTAATATGTAATGGGTAGCAGGTAGTGGGTAATAGGTAGCAGGAAACAAATATCAAGTAAGGGGTAGCAGGTAACATGTAGAAGGTAGTAGATAGTAGGTAGAATGTAGTAGATAACATGTAACAAGTAAGAAGTAGAAGGTAGCAGTTAGTAGGTAGAAAGTAGCAGTTAGCAGGTAGAAAATAGCAGGTAACAGGTAGAAGGTAAAATGTAGCAAGTATAAGATAAAAGGTAGAAGATAGCAGATAGAAGGTATAAAGTAATGGGTAACAGGTAACAAGTAACAGGTAACATGTAACAGATAACATGTAGCAGGTAACATGTAGCAGGTAGCATGTAATAAGTAGCAGGTAACACGTAGCAAGTAACAGGTAGCGAATAACAAGTAACATGTCAAAAATAATAAGTAGCAGGTAGTAGGTAGTAGGTAACTGTAGCAGGTAGCAAGTATCAAAGAGGTAATAGGTAAAGGTAATAGGTAACTGATAATAGGTAGCAGGTAACAGGTGATAAGTAGTAGTAGAAAGTAGAAGGTAGTAGGTAGCATGTAGCAAGTAGATGGTAGCGAATAACAATTAACATGTTAAAGATAATAAGTAGCAGGTAGCAGGTAGTAGGTAACATGTAACAGGTAGCAAGTATCAAAGAGGTAATAGGTAAAAGTAGTAGGTAACTGATAGTAGGTAGCATGTAACAAGTAATAGGTAGTAGTAGAAAGTAGAAGGTAGTAGGTAGCAGGTAACATGTAACATATAACAAGTAGTAGGTAACAAGTAACAGGTAGCAGGTAAAAGATAGCAAGTAGCAGGTAAAATGTAACAAATAACAGATAACAGGTAACAAATAACAGGTAGCAGTTGGAGGATAAACGGTAGTGGGTAGAAGATAAAAGGTAAAAGATAGTGGGTAGAAGATAGAAGGTAAAAGGTAACAAGTAGTAGGTAGATTATATCAGGTAACACGTAGAAAGTAACCAGTAGAAGGTAGCAGATAATAAGTAACAAGTAACGTATCAAAGATAGCAAGTAACATTTAGAAAGTTAACATGTAGTAGGTAACTTATAACTGGTAATAGGTAACAGGTAAAATTAATTAATTAAATAATAAATATAAAAATATAGAAATAAATTAAAATTGTCGAAAAACTGTATTAAAATTTTGTTTGGTTTACTTAAATTTAATAAATTTTAATTGGGACAACTTAAAAAATATTTTGTCTATTAGATTTCAGTACACATCAAATTATTTACAACAATTCATATAAACTATCTTACTATCATGCATGTCTTATATTTATTTGTATTTGTGTTATGTATTTTTATATTAAATGTAAATTAAACAATAGAACTTAATTTCTGATTAACGGTTTGCTGTTTCTTTTCTTCCCTGAAACCCCGTTTTGCTTCTGGGAAGGAGGTTGCTACTGAGAGCTTCTTCTTATTCGTCGTCTTCCATTTTTTTTTTCTCTTTTCGCTTTGACGGTTTATCTGTCGAAGCGACGCCGTTTCGTTTTGGACTCGGTTTGATGGAGTGTGTTTCTCTTTAATCTCGAGGGGGCGGTGACTGTGCTAATTCGGTGCTGGGTGATTGATTCTGGTTCCAGTTTTGTGGTTTTGATTGCTCGGATTATATGAACTGCTTGATTGGAAGGACGAGGAGGTGCGTACATTTTTTTCAGCATTTTATTTATTTTGGAATTTCTAGTGTAATTTTTTTATCAGTATGTGATATAGTTTCGTAGTGTATTTTTTTTGGTTAGTATGTGATCCAGTTTTTTAGGTTATTGTTGTTACAAGGAATTTGGTGATTCCTTTTGTCAATGTGCGGTAGTTTAAACATGAAATGTTAGTAGATTGAGGTTGTTCGTGTAGCTGTAAAAGAGGATACAATGAGACACCTAATTAGACAAAAAAATGGTGACATCCAATTGGCAAGAAGGGACATTGACACTGACATGGTGTAAGAACAACATCCTCCAAAAAATGTGAAGGGACATTGACATGAAGAAGAAGGGTCAAAGTTGTTTCAATCAATTGTTTGTTCATGTGCTCAACAACCCCATTTTGTTGTGGGGTGTGGGGAGAAGAAGAGGTTTGGTAGAGAATTCCTTGGATTCCATAAATTCCTCTTATTGGTAAGTCAAACATTCACATGCATTCTAAGTGCGAATAGCGTATAGTATACCAAATTGATTTTTATACCAAGGTAATATTTTAAAAAAATTGGAAATAACTTAATGAATTTTCTTGCTTAAGTGCATTTTTATTTTATATGATCTATAATTTATGGGTTACATTTGCAGATTGTTTTTCCATAAAGTGCTCCCTTCAGACAAAAGTTCTCCTGCTCCTATTTCTCTCCCTTTCATCTTCCACAGGCACATTTTCTGCGGCAATCTACAAAAGGCTATTAATTTCATACTCAATGAAGTTTGTAAGTTTCTTCCTCTATACCTTTGTTACATGTTCCTGGGCGTGTAGGGGAGGGGCAGTACATACGATGTACACTCCTTTGGTAAATGTTCTCTTCATTGTTTAAATTTGTTTTTTACCCTGGGTTTTGCAGACATGTTTGAGCAAAGGCAGGGGCTTTCACTTCCCACCATGTCACATGCTGAATTTTTGTGGGATTAGGATATTATTAGATTGCCCACTAGACCTTTCTGCTCTCCTTGCCTTCTCCCCTATACCTACATCTCTGGATTGTTTGTCAGTTGTAGAAAGCTTCAACACTGAGGCTAATGGTTTTGATTCAGGGGTTGGGTTTGGGAAAAGACAGAAAATTGAAAAGCTCCTTCATGCTCAAAGCTTACTTTTTGCTGAACCTTGGTACAAGACTGTTAATAATTTGCACCTGTGGAATTCCTCTTTCATTGATGTTGTATTAATATCCAGTCCAATGGGTATTATGGGGTTGCCCTTTCTTACTCGAATAAAGGGTTTCTCAGCTAAGGTAGTCTTTTGATGTTGTTATTATTGGGCTATATTCTCTTTTTTGTTGATTTCTGTCACCAAAATAGTTAGCTTAATATTTGTTCAATTGGTTAGATATATATAACTGAAGCATCAGCAAGATTAGGTCAGCTAATGATGGAGGATCTTATATCAATGCATGTGGAATTCAGGCATTTCTATGGACCAGAAGAATCAAATTTTCCATCGTGGCTGAGGCAGGAAGAGCTTGAAATCCTTCCTTCTGAATTGAGAGAGATAATATTGGGAAAAGATGGACTGGAGTGGGGTGGTTGGATGCCTTTGTACAGGTGATCTACCATTTTATCTCAAAAAACTTATATGGTACTAAATATTTCTTTATCTAAAAAGCTGAATGAAATGTGCTTGACTAGTAATTGCAATGTTCTATGATATTATCCTGTGATGGATTAATTATATTTTTTCATGTAAAATTGCTCTTGACTTCCTTGTTGCTTCCTTGCTTGAGATTTATGTCTGACCCTTGGTATGTTTGAGTGGATAGCAGATGAGGCGAGGGAAATTTTGAACTTTTGTTTCTAAAAGCCAACTTTCTCCTTGTTTTTCTATTTTCTCTTCATCTAAACAAAAGAAAATATCTTGTTATTTTTGTTTTCTCTCTTTTCTATTTTCTTTCCTTTCATCCAAACAGAATGTAAGATTTGGTGAAAATCACTTGAACCCTATTCTGGGTAAGGGATGGATGTGTTTAGAACTCATCTGGTTCTGGGATTCTCTTAAGTTTTTTGTGTTGTTTAATATTTTTATATGCTCATTTATATAGTCCTTGTTAGTGTAGTTAAGCTGTTGCTTTTTACACTGTTACAGAAACCTTGTTGCTGTGCCCGTTTCTTCTTCGAAGTCAATTATAGCAATTTTTTTGTTTGAAGTTAATTTGTGGAATTTCTCAGTGCAGCTGATGTGAAGGATTGTATGCTAAAGATTAACACTCTTAATTATGCTGAGGAAGCTTGCTACAATGGTACATTGGTTATAAAGCCATTCAGCTCTGGTATTGAAATAGGCAGTTGTAATTGGATCCTAAATAGTCCAAAGGGAGATATTGCTTATGTTTCAGGATCCAGCTTCATTTCTGCACATGCAATGCCTTTTGATTACTGTAGTTTACAGGGGACTTGTGCATTAATTTATTCAGACTTCTTCTCCTTGGGTGATACTCAAGATAGTTCGGATGGGGATAATTATTCTGTTTCAGCTGCCCTTAAGCTACAACCTATGAGGTACTCATACTCTCTATGTTTCACCCAGATACCAGTTATTGTTGTTCAAGTTTTCATCCTCTGGCTGTAGTAATGAATATGTATATATTGACTTCCATATGGTTTATTATTTAAGTTCTCAAGATTTAGCTGGATTCAACCATAACTCTGTTGAGAACTCAGAGGAAAAGGAAAAGCTGGATTTCATATGCTCAAATACTATAAATTATATACAAAAAGGTGGTTCTGTTCTTATTCCTATTGATCGACTTGGAACTGTTTTGCTTCTTTTGGAGGAAATGACGACATCACTTGAAGCTTCAGATTTGAAGGTGTCCTTTCATTTTTTACTATCTTCCCTATTAATCAATTATCGAAGTCAAGAAAAGCTATGACGGATATGTGGAATATATTTTTTGGGTGTCAATTAGCCTTGTTCTGCATCATACTAACTAGTAAAAAACCTATCTCTATCAACTAATGTGGCATTAGCCTTAAGTTCTGTTTATTTTTCTTATTCCAATTTTGTACTTTTGTTTGTCAAGAGACTTGACCATAGCAAATGATACTGGTTACCAGTGTTCATTATTCCAATTTTACTGCCTTATATTATATTTTTTGTGATGCAATGGAAATTGGGAAAAACTGGAAATGCCAAAGTTCCATCTTTCAAAGTTTGTAAAGTGAACTGGAAATCAATTAGTTTTTCTAGTTAACGAAGCAGAATTATCTGGAAAATGGATTTCTGGATTAATATCGGATATCACTCACTGATTTCTATTATTAAGTAATCACAATTTTTCTATTTGTAGGTTCCAGTTTATATAATTTCTTCAATGGCTGAAGAATTACTGGCATTGCTTAATATCATACCTGAGTGGCTTTGCAAACAACGGCAAGAGAAAGTACGGACCATTAGAATTATTAATTTGGTACCTTGCACTTGCATACTTTTATTTCTGGAGTTTGACTTCTTTTTTACCTACTGTAATTGCTGCTGCAGTTATTTGCCGGGGAGCAGCTGTTTGCACACGTCAATCTCTTGAAAGAGAAAAAGATTCATGTGGTTCCTGCTATTCATTCCCATCAACTCTTGTAAGTTCTTTTTTACCATGTTTTCCTTTATGTTTGCTTATAATAATCTAATTAAAATTGATGTGATTGGTCAAATTTTGTATGTTTTCTGCACTTTTTATCTGCGAAATTTTGCAATGTTAACTATTTGGGTAAGGCTTTTGTTTCACAACAGTTGAGTTTCTGTTAATGGCTTCAAGATATGAGAAGCACTTATTTTAACAAACTGAACTAGTCAGAAATGGTTTGCCTAAACTTTTTTTTATTTTTAGTTTCTATCAGAAACTAAAGTATTTCTTGTAGAACTAATTGGCAGGAACCCTGCATTGTATTTTGTCCTCACTGGAGTATGCGAATGGGTCCTGTTGTTCATCTGCTTCGAAAATGGTGTGGCAATCCAAATTCTTTACTTATTCTTGAGGTATGATATATTTCCTGTTACAACGTTAATATACTGCGTTAGCGACACCATTTTACACTATACTTTAGTGTTATTATTACATTCCCTTATCCCATCCTTACATTGTTCTGGATGTAGCTCAACTTTCTGGATAATGTGTTTAAATTACACGAGCTTCCTAGCACCATTGCCAGTGATAGGGGATCCCATCTTTATTAGCAAGATTTGAAGTGAGTTGTTGCAACTTCAATTCCAATGTGATGGACAAACTGAGATTGTTAACAAGTGCCTTCATACTTATCTTAGATGCATGTGTTCAAATGAGCCTTATTCTTGTCCAAGTGGCTTGCCTCGGGGAATGGTGGTATAATATCAATTTTCAGTCTTCCATTCATACTACTCCTTATGAAGTAGTTTATGGACAGGTGCCCCCAATCCATCTGCCTTACCTCCCCGAAGAAGCTTCTAGCTTAGCAGTAGAATTACCAGAGATGCAGTAATATATATAATTACTCAAATTCCATCTTCTTAAAGCTCAGAATTGAATAATCCACATTGGAGATTTTTGTATATCTCAAGCTGCAACCTTACCAATAAGTTCTTTGGCCCTTTCAAAGTGATTGATCGTATTGGTGCAGCTGTATACCAAATAAAGCTCCACCTGTGCAAAGATACATGATGTGTTTTATGTATTCCAATTGAATTATGCACATTGAATTCTACTCTTCCCTATAAACCCGAGGTCGCTACTCATAGAAAATGGTAAAAAGGGGTTGTATCACTGATACGAAAGTTTTAGTTAAGTGAAAGGATGTTACCATTTAGCAAACAACTTAGGATTCCTTTTATGCTTCTTCCAGGAGTCCCCAAACTTTCATCCTTGAGGTCAAGGCTATTCTTGAAGGGGAGTGTTATAGTCTTAATATGCTGTGTTAGTAACACCTTTTATACTATGCTTTAGTGTTATTGCATGCTTTATTTCTTTTACCATATATTAGTCTTTTCATGTCACGTTTTCCATTTTACTTGGTTATTAGACTCTGCTAATGTGGCGCATGTGTAACAAACTTATTCTGATTCCAGCATGGGTTGGTGCTTCAGTGGAATACATGTTTAATTCTCAAACAATCTACTTGCTTCCTAAAAAATATCTCACTCGTTCCAACAGCATCAGAAATTATTCAGCTATTGATTTCCCTACTATTGGTTATTTGTATTCTCGGAATTCTCTCCCTGAATCCAAATTTCCATCACATTCTTACATAATATTAATAGTTATTATGATGCTTTATTGCAGTCATTTTATTCCTTTATTTTTGAGGTACAAATGAATCTTCATATCTGCAGTATTTTAAGTTTTGTCCTTTTAATGTTGTTTGGACGTATTTGGCCAATGTTGCATTGGATTTCCTATCAGCAGGATGTTTTGAATCTTGAGCTAGCACTTCTACCTTTCCAACCAGTTGCAATGAAGGTTCTTCAATGTCTCTTTCCCTCTGGAATTGGGTAGGTTTACCTTTCCCTTGGTCACGTCTTCCAATGTACGTTGATGTATATGTGTAATTGTTCTTACTGATAATTCTCAAAATCTCTATAAACATCGAGCCAGTAACAGTCTATACTCTTTAATTGTACCACCCAAGAAATATAGGGGGAAGAACGACCTATGGAAAATGAAAAATGAAAAATACTGCCTTGATAAATTGTTCGATTACTGATGTTTGTAGAATTAACATCTATGGATGGTTCCATATAATTTTTTTGGCTAGGCAATAGGATTACATTGCGTATACCTTCCTTTTCTTCCCACTCCATTTCAAAGTACCTATACCCAAAACTTGGTGTATTTTTTGAAAACATTAATTTCTTTATAATTTTGTCATTAAAAATGTAGCATAAATATAATATAAAACTATCCATATTTCTTCGTTTAATTGGATAGGTTCTAATAGACTGATACCACATTAGAAATGGTCTTGGACTAACTAACCCCTGAAAGGTTTAATATAAAATTATTCATGTATCTTCATCTAACAACTTAGATTTTAGGTGAAGACCCATGAATTGTTTTATTATTAATTACGTCCTTATAAAAGATGAGTAATATGTGCCAACTACAATTTGATTTATGTATTTATTATTCTCTCGTTTGATTTCCACGCTGTAGGTTGCAGACAGTTCAACCTTTACTAAAGTTATTGCGGCCGAAGACTGTACTGGTAAGTATAATTATACACTATATTATACAACTACACACTTGCATGTGATAAAATGATTGTTTGTTTTCATTTTTATTCCTTTCTTAATCTCTAGTGTCCTGAGGAGTTGAGACTGCAGACCAACCTTTCCAGTGAAAACTCTTTCTCCGTTTTGTATTACACTGAAGCTGAAACTTTGAAAGTACCATATCGAAAGCACAGCTCAGAGATAAAAATTGCTACTGATTTGGCTTCCCATTTTTATTGGAAAACATTCAAAAAAGAAGAAATCAATATAACAAAATTGAAGGGAGAGCTACTAATGGAAAATGGCAGACATCACTTGCTATTGGAAAATGATAACAAAAATTCCTCGAGTAATAAGTCTTTGGAACATTTGGGTTTACCTGATTCAGAAAAACTTATGGCTGCATTATCAAAGATGGGCATCAGTGGAAATATCGAACATGGTATGAGTGATGCTAAATCACAAACTGCATGTACAATTCACATACATGACCCTTACAAAGCCTCTATAGAGATTGGAACCACAGGTACTATCATTACTACTGCTGATGAGAACGTGGCTTCCTCCATTTATAAAATTATCGACAACATTTTGAAGGCGGTTTAATGCAGTTGGTTTTTCTCTTATTGTTGTAAAATGCTTGTATGAGCATACATTGTTTATAGTGTCAGTCAATAACACAATATAGGAGCTGCTTAATTTTGATGGATAATTTGACTTGATTTTGAGCTATTGATGTTAGAGAAGTGGGTGTTTGGAAATGACGTTAATTGATTTAAAATGGAAAGATTTTGTAAATATAAATTGTGGGTTATTATAAATCTAAATTATTATTTACACCTTCAAAGCTTTTCATGTTAGGGTCAATTTGTTCTTTAATAACTCAAACATCTTTAAATGAAACATCAATTAAACATCAATATTCTATTCCGGATAAAAAAAATCCAGAATTGAAAATAATACATTTCAGAAAAATTTATCTGGAAGATATTATTGTCTTTCGAAAAAGGAGGTCCAGAATGTAATTTATATGTATCTCATTTTTTTAAGAATATTTTTGTCTTTTCTCTATAATTGGGTGGAGTCAAGAGCGAGTGAGGATCCAATGGAAGGAGACGAAGGTAGGAGGGAAACATTAAAAATATTCTTCGTTAGAATTTCATATTTCAAACACATTTCTTATTATTTCTTTTAATCAATAATATCGAATATTTGAAACATTTATCTATAATAGTTGATAGTTGGTATGGTGGTAATCACCCATTTCTACCCATTTCTACCCTTTTCTAGTTATTCCTTTTAAGGCACATTCGAGAATATTTACAATATAATTAAATTATTTTATTTCTTTCTTTTATATTTTGTTGATAGTTGGTATTGTGCTAAAATACCTCTTTCTACTCTTACTAGTTACCGTTTCTTTTAAGTCAACAGTATCAAATATTTGAAAATAGTTACAGTGTGATAAAATTATTCAGTTAATTTCTTTTATATTTTATTCATAATTGGTATTTTAGTGATTACATTTCAACCCTTCTTAACTGAAAGGGATGTGAGAATATTATTTAGTTTTTACATTGATATATAAGTTTTTATATATACATTTTTAATTAATTACTTACAAAAATAATAAAATTATAATGTAATATAAATAATATACACTTAAGTGGAAGACCATGGGTTTTTGTTAGTATATATAATAAAAATATATGTTTTGATTTACATATTTTTTATGTTTTATTTTATTCATCCCACTACCTTTTTATCTTTTTGTTTATAATTTTTAAATCACCACTCTTTCACTATTATTGTTCTTTTCCTATTTCATTTATGTTTTTAAAATTTATACTCACGGATTGACCTTTTCATTGGTTATTATTTTTTTTTATCACTGTCTTACATATGTCTATGAAAAGCAAGTAGTCATTAATTGGCGCCAAATGTTCTTTCATTTTCTGAGATATTCTCTTTGAAGTCGCAGCCCTAATCAATAGCTCTCTTCGGGATTTCGTTTCGGAGACTTTCACTTCGCAGGAGCACAAAGAATGTCGGAATCTCGCCCCCCTAAGCGCCCCAAAATAACTAGGTTTGTAAACGCTGTTGCTCGCCTTCTTGTTATTGATTTGCTTCCTCGCAATTTCAGTTGTTGTCGGTTTTGTTCTTCTCTCGTAATTTATGCTTTGTTGTTGTTTGGATTATAAAGATATACAGCAAGAACTGAATCGCCACTGTGATTTTCTCATTTAAGATAAATATTACCCTTGTTTCAGAATTAAAAAAAAAACACTGCTGATTATTTCTGTCAAATCATCTCTCGTTGGCTTTTGTCAACAGTGAATACCGAAGGGTCAAGGAGCACTTATTAAAGAACTTGCATTTACCTTTCCTTAGAGAGCGAGTGAGGATGCAAACTTGTGACTTTTAGATGCGAATTCTATCTCGTTTTACCAATTCCTTAGGGTTTGTTAATGTTATATGTGTTTCTTAGTTTAGGACTGTAAATTTCTGCTCTCGCTCGGGGGTAATTTTGGTTCTCTTTAAAATATAAGAAAGAAATTCAGTTTTGAAAATAGTTTTTTAAAATTACTCTTATCAAACAATTAGTTGTTTCTTCGTAAAAACAGAAAATAGTTTTCAAAGACGGGAAAAGAACAGACCTTACTTTTCCGTACTTCATCATATACTCTATGGCGATGAGGAAACTAAAATCAAATTTTCACTCTCAACTTTTCAAATAATGAGTATTCCCTCCCTCACCCTTTTGAAATAGATGAAAGGGTTGTGATTATGGAGCTGATGATTCAAACATTGTTTCAGGGGGGACGATGATTATATGCCGGGAAATATTCTTGAGATTGAGCTTTGTAATTTCATGACGTTTGACTACTTAAAATGCAAACCTGGGCCTCGATTGAATCTTGTAATTGGACCCAATGGTTCTGGTAAGAGTTCGCTTGTATGTGCTATCGCTCTTGGCCTCTGTGGAGAGCCCCAGGTTGGTTTGGGTTTTTTCTGCTCTTGACCAGGTTTCTTAGGATTGTTATTTTTCAATTGCAATGTGTCATGACTTTGTTTATTGCAGTTGCTTGGGCGTGCTACAAGTATTGGGGCATATGTGAAGCGTGGAGAAGAATCTGGCTACATTAAGATCACCTTGAGAGGGGACCACAAAGAGGAACACATTACCATTATGCGGAAAATTAGTACTAATAACAAGTCTGAATGGTTGTTCAATGGTTGGTTTAAATACTCTAGACGTCTAATTGTACTGAATGCTATTATTATTTTGACTGTTATTATTATGTCTCTTAGTTGATACTGCATTAGAGGATAGTTCAAATTGACAAAAGTATTCGGTTTCTGGTTTTAATATAAAAGCTCTGATGGCTGCTCAGTATTGTGTTAATTTCATTTATATTTTTACCTGAAGTTACTTAGCTTCCTTTTAAAACTGAATGAATACAACTTTCTTTTCTTTTGAATGGTTACGAACATGACCTCTTGATAGATTTATATTACAAGATATGGGGTTGGTTTGATTCATATTCGGACAAGTGTTAGTTTTGGTTCTTGAAAAGTATGAAATTCATTTCTGCTCTTCAAAGCAGTCACCTCTCTTTGGATCAATATCTTCTGTGTTATTTATGAGCATAGGGTCTTGGGTATTCCTTCTATCCAACAGTAGTTTTTGTTTATTTGTTATGATGTATGAAGGTAATGATTTCAAAGTTCTGGGGCACTGAGCAATATGTTAATACAGCTCTATGGGAACATCTGCATCTTTTTGGAGTGTCTTGCTCTTAAAGTTTTTTATATATTCCTCACAAATTTGCCTTCTTAAGAGTTAAACCTTGAAGGTTTCCTCTATATCTCAATTTATGTTTTGAGAACTTCTTTCTCTTAAATTTTATACATATTCCTCATGAATCTTCGTTCTAAGAACTTAAACTTTGTAGTGTTCCTCTATATCTGAATTTTATGTATTGAGAGTTTCTATCCATCCTGCAAGAGAAAAATAAATTGCTCAATGGGTGGCAAATGAAATGCAGTAATTTTTAGCATTTAAGAGAATTTTCAAAGTGTTTCCCTTAATAATTATGCGATTTGTCAATGTGTTCATTTCAGGAAATGTGGTGTCTAAAAAGGATGTGGCTGAAACCATTCAAAGGTTTAACATACAAGTCAATAATTTGACCCAGGTAAGCATACGATCTGTATTGACTGCTCTATATATGTACTTGTTTTAAATTTTAATTTCAAGTAAGGATTCTAGGAGATTTAAGTAGTTAAGATTAAAACAAGAGTATTCAAATCTAATATGATTTTATTTTCTTTTGATCTAGAAGATTTATGTAGTTAAGATAAGATAAAGATTAGTTTATTTTAATCCAATTTGATTCTCTTTTGTCTTTCCCTTATTTATATTTTGTAATCAGGGTCATTAGTATTTATTCTAGCCATCTTTGCCTATAAGACACATATTTCTGACCAATCAAGCATAATAGATATCACTTTCTTCTAAATTACATGGTATCAGAGCTTTGGTTCTGATCTTGTATTTGCTCCCATGTCTTGTCATAGTACTAGTAGTCAATAGTGGTTGGGGTGAATGCAATAGCGGTTTAGTGGAGTGGAACAGTGATGTGTTGCTATGCAAATGTTGTTGTGTCTGAGTTTGCTGAAGTGATCAAGGCAATTGTGATCTCGGCATGGCAAGGGTGGCCACAATCCTGCCCTTGGAGCAATTTCTTTTCTGCAACACTGAATATATAATTTTCTCTACCCCCCTCTAAGTTAAGGGCTTGATCCCGAAAATTGAGTTGAAGGAAAGGCTTGGGCTAAGAAGGTAAGGCCTAGTTCAACAATGTGTCTATGTTTTCGCTCAACTACTCCATTTTGCTGATAGTTTTGTGTGGCCTAGTTCTGGATTAATAGGTGTGTGGGCACTCTCTCCTCCAAGGTTCTCCCCTGCACAAAGGATATCTCCTTTCACAAAGCCAATAATGAATTTAGAATAACAATAAATCTGAAAATTCCCTATCCCTGTTCCCCTATTTCTATCTTACCCCTCTAACTAATTACCTAACCCATCAATATTCTTATTATCTTAAACTATTTTTTCCTTCTCCTTATATGGTAACACATGGATGGCTTTTGAACTTGTTCTAATTTTGATGGGGAATACCCAAATTGACCTGAAATGGGTATTGGTATGGGTAATACCCGACTTTTTAAATCAGGGATGAGGATGAGTACATATATGTCTCGTCGCTGCAATAATTGTTTACTCTTGTAAAGTTTACTTACATTTATACAATTGTTATTTGGTACTTGATTTTAAGATTTATGCAATTGTAATTTCTTGTTATTTAGTATTAAAGAGAAGAAAAGGGTATCATTTTCAAGGTTGTCAAACTCGAGAGTTTACATAAACTCGTAAAACATTCATAAATCAATTCGTTGATTTAACTCAAAAGTTTACCTAATAATAATATAAAATATAATATTAAAAAAATCTATTAATGACATATAAGCATAACATAATACTCGTAATACAACAATAATTCAGTATTTTGACATCATAATAAAGAAATGTAACAAATCACAATAATAAAATGTGATAGTGATAGTACATTGGTGTTAAATAAACTTAAACTACATAGATGACTAAATCATGTACAAATTCATAAGTTCTTAAGGTGAAAACAATTAAAAAGGACTTAATAAGTTCCATTCCCTCTGGGTTTGTTGCAATTGGGTTTTGGAGGGGTTGAGAACGGGAGGGAAAAATTTCATTTTTAAATCAGGAAAATTTCATGATGTTTATAACAATAATCAGAAAGATTAAGACATTACATTTGTTTTTATTTCTTTTATTTGAAAAATTAAATTGAGAATATTTATTGAAAATGAAAATTTGCCTCTTTGTGGCCTTTCTCTCCAAATTCTCTTCTTAATTATTTTCATTTTCTTAATAACGTTAAACGTTTCTTCATCCCTTTTATCCCAGTGATCTGTGTAATTGTCTACGTTTTCTTGTAATAGTGTACACTCCCTTAGTTCAAATTTAGGTTCTGACTTGTGCTAATACTCTGTTTTTCTTTTTCTCCTGCCTAACTGATAGCTTGGAACCCTTGGCTTTTGTAGTTTCTACCACAAGACAGGGTCTGTGAGTTTGCAAAGTTAACTCCTGTTCAACTTCTGGAAGAGACTGAAAAGGCTGTTGGCGATCCACAGCTTCCAGAGCAACATCGAACACTAATTGATAAAAGCCGTTCATTGAAACATATTGAGTTGGTAGGGTCACCCTTTCATAACAATGGTTTTGATGATCTCCAACAAATTTTTTCCTTGTACACTTGAGGGTCACTTCACTAACTCAATTTTAGTCTCTGGAGAAAAATGAAGGAACCTTAAAACAGTTGAAGGAACGAAATGCTGAATTAGAGACGGATGTTGAGCGTGTTCGTCAAAGAGAGGAACTTCTTGCCAAGGTTTGTCGCATATGTTCCAAACACTGTATCATTTGTTTATGATATTTTCTCTTTTATTTCTGATATGCTAAGCTCATCCTTTCTTTCTTGTTTAGGTGATTTTCTGATACTCGTGACTGTATTAAGGATATTTTGAAAAATCATGGCTATATCTTTTTATGTAGGCTGAAGCAATGAAAAAGAAGTTGCCATGGCTGAGATATGATATGAAGCAGGCAGAATACCGGGAAGCTAAGGAGCGTGAGAATGATGCAGCAAAGGCATTTGAGGAAGCTGCAAAGTTATTAAATGATCTTAAAGAACCTGTTATGTATGGTGGTCTTTCGTACTTCTATACTTCCCTGTTTAAATATCTGATCTTATTCTTTGTATTTTGAGTTGCTGGATGTGAAGGTTGCTTATATTTTTGCATGGCTTGATATTGGGGGTCTGTACTTTTGATTAAACAGTTATTATGGTGGTCTCTCTTGATACACAGATGCAAAAGAGTTAGCTATTTTAAATTTACAGAAACTCTAGTCAAGGAAAGAAAGTGTCTTGTTCTTTTTTAGAAGCTCAAACCTTAGTTCCTTAATGTGGGGGTTCTTTAGTCCTTGGTCTCTGTTAGATATTATTAGATATAATTAGATATTATTTGATATTATGAGATATTATAGATATTGTTAGATATCTCATATTTATGTAATGGGCTTAGCCCATATGTTTCTTTTTCCTATATAAAC
>Ga0123341_1000988_pt1 | contig 20093 bp, 11 predicted proteins | sample Turbeapinknodule_FD_89959 | JGI IMG/M metagenome (GOLD analysis project Ga0123341, IMG submission 89959) | Root nodule microbial communities of legume samples collected from Mexico - Turtle bean Mexico pink nodule | ecosystem: Host-associated > Plants > Roots > Nodule | place: Mexico: Nepantla...
ATTATATAATGAAAAAAAAAACACTAAACAAAAGTAAAATACGTTTACATAAAAATTAAAATTAAATTTCAAAAATCAAAATAGATCTTTAATTTTTTTCTTTAATAATAAAAAATTAAATTTTATTTTAATGTATAAAAGATATAGCTAGAAAAAGAGGAAGAAAATTATTAAAATTATATGTAAATGATTTAACTCAAACTTAATAAGAAAAAAGTTTAAAATATGATAAGTTTTGAGAATTAGTTAACATAGAATTTGTTCTTGTATGTCTTGTCGTTGTAGTGCGGATATTATCTGAAGTGTGTCTCCTATATGAATTTGATTATTGGTCTTTCTCAAGTCTCGGTCTTCAGCCTCGGTCAAAGTGGGAGTTACCTACAAAAAGTATTTTGACGCTCAAGTCATTGCTTGGTTATCGGTTGGTTGGAGTAATAAATGCTATTAGAATGTGTATTATTGCCTTGACCTGAAGCATATATTTATAGTGTTAATGTGAGTCTTTACTATTGGACCTAATTTACCTAGTTAATTTTAGTAATAGACAAGTATTTTGTATAGTGATTATGTTAAACATGTTATTTGAGAGTAATTCTCGATTTCTCGAGATGTACTCGGTTGTAGAGGATTTGGACATACCATGGGGTACCCGGTGATGTATACATACAATACACTAGCCCCCCAAACTCATAAAGCTTTTTGTTCTTTTAGAGTCACATTGTGTGCCTCGAGAGGGGAGTAAGAAAAATTTATCTTGTTTAGGTGGTCCTATTTGTGTCAAGATGTACTCTACTATCTATCCATACATTGGCCCCCTAGGATCGATTGGAAAAAGGTACTGAAGGGTCTAGAAGTTTCTACATTTTAGCGGGGTTTGTGTTTCTGGGATTCATTACGGGATCATCATAGTCGTTGGATAGGGATTGATCTAACAGTTGGAAAAGGGCACAATGTTTGGACTTGTATGTTCTTAGTTTGTGTTCACCATAGAGTCATTTGCATAACGATTAAGTTTGTGCATCTCAAAAGCAATGTCTTGGTTTTAACGTTGTGGATGATAAAAAACTTCATAAACTCGGTTATGCCGAGAATATCTAGGTTGATTTTTTGCTTTGACATTATAGGTTATGTAAAGTCGAATGCATGTATGTCGAGGACATCAACTAAAAGAAAATTTAGTATTACATATAACAGAAAGTTGTAGATAAAACATATATAGTTACATACAGATTACGTACGGACAAAAATTCATATATAAAACTGACATAGGTAATTGTTAAATACAAATTTTAAAATTTGTATGTAATTACATAAAAAAAAAATTGTATGTAATTATATATGGAAAATTACATACGAATTTTCTATACGAAATCTCCAATGTTATATTTACATACTGCAGCTTGATAAAATGAACTTTTATTACTGACCTAGACATACATATCAAATTCATGATAAAACAATTTTTAAACGGTAGGAAATTTATAATAAATATGAGTAAATGTCAAAAAAAACTTTCATTTATGTTTATCAATGTGACATTATAAATATTCAAAATATCTAAACATAATTCATTTGAACGAAAGAAAACATCCAATGAAAAGAAATCCAATGTGAGTAATGCAACAAAGTTTCTTAACAAACTAATAATTATTATAGTCCAAAGGCAAATTATGTTGTTGGTCATGATCATTGTCATGTTACACTTGGTCATTATATTGCATTTGATTCTGTTGTTATTGAGTATTTGTATTTGGATGTTGAAAAATATTTTGTATAGCAGCTACTCATGGAGCTGGTAGATAATAAAGGATAAAACTCTGAAAGTTTTGAAATTGGAAATTCATGCGTCGAATATGCTCCTCACTCGTTGCTAGTCGCAGTCTAAGTTGAATAATTTCTTTTGAATCAAGTTGTTGACTAGAAGATGCTTGTGCTTGTTGTAAGTATGTTTCAACACCGACACATCCAATCACATACACTCGTCCCTTATACATCTCAATCCTAAGGTATTTGAGAACCCAAAGAATCTTGATCCATCTTTAAAAAAAATGCAAAAAAACACATAGAAACCAAAGAAAACAAGCGAAAGACAGAAAAATTGGGAAGAAAAAATATCAAATAGTTATAAAATACTAAACATATAATGATACTCATATATAAAGAGAAAAGTGAGAAAAACTAGCATTTTCCAAAATTACTTCTTTCATCTCTTTCTACATAATAACTGTAAAAATAACTCTATAAAGATACAATTACTTTATTTTATTTTATTAATTTATTCTTTTTGAAAACGACAATTTTGTTTCATTTTCATATCAATTTCTCTTCAAATAAACACTTAAATTTTTCACTCTAATTTTATTTTTCTATCCTTCATTTTTTTTTCACGTTTTATGTCGTTCGTAACTTCTAAGAAACTCATTCTATGGGATGTTCTTGTGACTGCACTTGCCGCAAGGTTTCATTCAACAAGGGCTTTAAATCTAAATTTAATTTGAGATGCAAAATCAAAGTTTGTTGTGGAATTTGCCACAATTTATTTTTTGAGGAATATAAAAAAAATGTATATAAAACTTGTGTGACAAATATAAACTATATATCCACAATCAAATTAAATATACACGTGTCACAGCTTCTGGTTCACCATCAATGAAATATAGTACTCGAAAATTGTCAGACTGTGGTCAGAATTCAAACAGCTTCAGCTCTCCCTACAAAGCAGAGAAGTTGATATCAAAATTCAGGTAAATACTAAATATGCAATGTTAGATTAGATAATTTAAAATGTAACACTGAAAGCAAGGCAAATGTATTATTAATTGCCAAAAAACTTTTTAAGGTGAAACAATGATCAGAAAAACATATTCAAATAACCATGTTTTTAGCTCCATTGAAGTTGCATTGTCATTTTAAGGAAGAAGACAAGTGCACATGAAAAAACAAGCCATTTTCTCAATCCTTTCATTTCACAACTATAAGATCTTAACATATTATACAAATACTTTCCTGTTAATTCAACCAAATATTCTATGACATTATTATACTGCAACCAATATCAACAAAACCTTCTGTTCCTAGGGAACTGAGTTTTTCAGTGAGTTGACCTTCTTTCTTATAAGAACAAATTTTTCTAACTAAATGAAAAATTAAAGGAAAATAAGTGAGGACATACTACTTACAAACTACGTCTCTGCCAATTTTGGTTTATGAAGACAATCTTCAGTTATCACAACACTCTTTGTAGATTTTTCCATCTCACTAGCAAGTTTCTCCTCCATGTGAAATGCAGAATCAAGTTGTTTCTTCAAAGACTTAATAGCTGTTTGCTTGGATCTTATTCGGTATAGAGGAGTCATGTTGAAAGCCTTATTGTGGAGAATATTACTCCCATGGCCATGGTTAGCTGGACTGACAGGTAACCTCACAGCTTCAGAAGAAGAAACATCATTTGTTCTCACTTCTTCATTACAAACATGTGAAGTAACTGCATTTGCAAGCTTTCTAGGAGTGGGAGGTAATTCACTTCCATTTCTTCTCTTCCTTATTATTGAAGGAGTTGGGAAGGTTTTAGCTGCCTTTCTCAATATTGATTCAAGAGATTCGGAGCATGATTCAATTCCCTTCACGTGAGGTGGAGTCACGAAACCAACAGATGACTTCATTCGTGGAGAAAAGTACTGATTCTGCAGGCCAGAGATGTTAAAACTAAAAGAATCTGAAGGCTGTGGGTTATCAAGCCGTGGTGATTCATAACAAAAAGAACCAAACCTTCGACTTTCCTTTGAATAAAAAATTCTGGTTGATCTGTCACCGTTCATATCACTATTATTCAGGTAATGATCAATTCTTGGGTTAGCATTTTGGCCAGGATTCACAAATTTTGGCGCCTTGACTATTTTAAAATTATCTCCTGACCCTGATTCCATGTTACTACAGCGGAGACCTTCGTGGAATAATCTATTGCAGTTTACACAATCAGAATCAGCACATTTTTTTGGTGGAAGACTTGAAGAATATTCAACCTCTCTTACTATTCCTGAGGATTCTAGTTGATTCTTATCACTGCTATCAAGCTTAGCAAAGTCTGTAGTTTTAGATGATGATGCAACAGTGGCATCTAATCCTTTATTTGAACAAACATGAATTGTGTTAGTTGTAGAATGTGTGACTGTATCTTTGACAGTAACTTCCGTACTGCTCTTTAGAATGGGTGGAAGTCTTCCATTAGCTAAATAGAAATCCTTCCTTTTCTTCAAAGAACCATTCCAATGATTCTTTATTGCATTATCAGTCCTGCAGAAAAAAAAAATGTAAAGAGTATATGAAAGTTTTGTAACAAATATATTCAATATATGATAAAATTGAAAGAGCTACAAAAGAAGATCTAAAAACTGGTACACATGAGTATTTATTATTGTACATATGATCTATAATTTGTACCGAAAAAAGGAACTAGTAGTACTTTCACAAAATAGTTTTTAATGAAATTGGGCAGATTGATCTATCATTGTTTCAACATGAAATTGAGCAGAAATGTAATCAAAAATAAATTCTCCATGGAAAGAAACTGTTAGCATACTCCAGCTAGAGAGTGGCCAATCTTTGGTTATAAAGAAAAAGAAGATTGTTAGTTGTAAAAGTTTGATAGAAAGGAAGTGTGATCGGGTATAAATAGACTTTCAGAAAATCCTAAACCAGTTTCTTTCAGAAACCATGACAAGAATATAAAAAGAATTATATGTATATATTCAAAATAACAAAGGGAAAACTCACAACTGGAAGAAGTGTCATTTAAAATTGACTTAATTGTTCTTCAGTTCTTGTAACCATTGCAAATTTTGGTTTCAGTCCTCTAAATATTATTTGAGGTTTATTCCGAGTAGAGCTTAAAATTTTCGAAATGGTCTCAATCATCATTTGGTGGTGAAATGGCATAGATTTTGGCACATCATTGCCACACCATCAGTAAGCATGGTGATACATACCCTTTAAAAATACTTAAAACTCGTAAAAAAAAGTTAAAAGATTATTTAATCATATTTATGGGGACTAAACATATTTTACCCTTTAAATTTAATAACTATTGCAATAAGATCAATATTGTCTTCAATAGATAAAGTAGCTACTGACTACTACAGCATTTTTGTTTAGGACATCGTTCTTTTCCATGTCTTTTTCCTTGCAGTGGCAGGTGGGTTGAACTAAATTCCATTGAAATGGAGTGTATGAGAATATCTCCTCCAATGATTTTCATTATTTAAAAGGGGAGAAAGAATACCCCAATAAAATCAAACTCCACGACTAGCATAATAATACAATAAAAACAGCATTTTATGAAACTTGTTACATATTAATTATGACTTTAATTTCCTTTATGAAGGCTGAAAAATTAATTGCAAAATATACCTTCCAGGAAGAACCTTGGCTATTTCAGCCCATTTGTTGCCATGTATACAATGAGCTTTCATAAGGGCTAATTCCTCCTCCAATGTCCAGGGATCCTTCTTTATGTCTGGACAAAGATGATTGCACCATCTGTAAATGTTTGAAGCTAATTACATGATAATGAATATATGTACCAAAGCAATGCGTGTGTATTTGGTGTTCATGAAGGTAATAACCAACAGAGTAATACCAGGAAAAATGAAAAGCAAAAATAACAAAGCTTGTATAACTTAATTTTTTTAGTAGCCCATATACAAAGCTACGACTTGTACTCAAATCTTGTAATAGTCCAAAAAAAGTTATTTTTTAAACTTAGGCATAGTCTGATGAAAGGTTTTAGAACTTTAAAGGCTAAAAATTCGAATTAAATCATACAATCAATTAATTAAGGATAGAAGAATTTCACACAGTTTAGTTAGCCTTACCGTTCTCGGCACTGTTTTCCTATTCGACCAGGCAAAGACTTGGATATGAAAGACCATTTTGAAGGTCCATGTATACACACCAATTCAACTATTTTATCATCCTCCTGCATGGCAAGTAAGAGAAGTTAATTATGAATTGGATTGTTCGAGAAAAAAAAAACAAAAGTAGAAAAGGAAAGGACTAGGTTTCAACCTCCTTTGTCCAATGTCCTTTAATAAGTTCAGGATTGAGAACTTTTTTCCATCTGTGAAGACATTGAACTTCTGATTTATCCGGAAAAAACGCAGCTGCATTCCACATTTTATAAATCAGTTTCATGAAATGAGCATAATGCTTTCCGTAAGCACTCAATACAAAAATTCTTGCATATATGCTGGCTATGCTCACATCACACAAAATAATTCCATTGGTTCACCCATATATCAATTCTCCATCACAAAATATAATGCATTCAAACATTAAGGAAAGATGCAAATAGAGATTTAAGGACTTTTGTTTCCCTGGTTTCATTCTGACTTTTTGACTTAAGTTAATATGTTCATCCTCAAGCCTTTTTAAGGTATATTCTAGTTTTTTAATGCTCCGATGAGTCTGCTCTGCAAATGGAAAACTCTAACACGGAACTCTGCAAAACTAGATTTATTGTGTCTTTGCGCAATTTATTTTAGAAACCAACAATCGTAGTCCTTCAATTCTAATATCTCAAGTTCAAATATTCAATACACCACAACAAAGTCACTCGACTCACTTCTGATTTTACCAGCATGCAATAGCAAATAAACTTTTAACTCAATGGGTCACTACATAGCAAATAAAAGTACATACCTATTTTCTTCCAATTCTTGCCATTAAAAACTTCAACAGCATTCTTTAATGTTTCATCCTGCAGCAAGTTAAAGAAAACACTAAATCCAATTACAAATAGGAGTAGCAATGAATACAAATATGTTGAATTCGATACACAATGAGTTAAACAATAAATATATATATATTAACATTTTTGTAGATGTACACGTAGATTAACAGTCATTAAATCAAGTAACCTGAATTCACCAGGTAACCAATTCCTAAGAAGCAAGCACAAATATATTAAAAAACTAAAGCAAAAAGCTTTAGGAACTGAGCAAACGTCCGAGAGACTAACCTCCTTTTCCGTCCAACCATCCTTTACCCTTCTAACAGGGCCAGTGGTCCTCCTACATACGATTAAAGCATTCACGCAATGAAATCCAGTGCAGAAAGATTGCAGAAAAAAACAGTAAAAAAGGAAGTAAATTAAAAAGGAATTCTCCAAAGGAAAAGTAAAATCAGGTACCACTACAAATGTAAAATTAAGCAACAACAAATAAAAATACAAAATATACAGCACACTGCAGTTCCCTCAAACTGCAACACTGTGACCAATACTGAAGAAAAATTAACAAACTTAAACCAAGGTTACCTATTAGACGGCAATGCTGATCCCGTTTTCCTTGATGATGTGGGAATAGCACTGCCACTTCCATCTGATATAGAAGAACTAGAAGCAGCATAGGTTTGCTTATTCTTCAAACAAAGCTGCTCTGCTTTCTCCTCAGTCATGCCCTTTTAGAATCATCACCAAAACCCAAAATCACAATCAATAAACCAATGCACACAACTTCCTAAAAAACGGCACAACAAACTGTATACACCTATTGAATTTCGCGTGAAAAGTATCAAGAACCCTCCAAAACAGTAAAAGTTTCAATCTTTAGAGGTAAAGGACAAAAAGTTCAATCCCCAGAAGCCGTTATTAAATCATAGCACTACCACCATGAAAAACGGCAAAAATACCTGTTATAAAAAATCATGGGCATTCACCACACTCACAAATAGTAATAATTAAATAATAATAAAAATAAATTATATTACCCAGAAGTTGAAACCTATAGTGGAAACAAAAAAAAAACGCAAAAGCTCCTTCAAGACATACGAGTGACCTTAATAGAGAAAGAGTGACTGAGAGAGAACAGAAGCAGAAAAAGGAAAAAAAAATGGAACAAAATCGTGAATTTGCGTGAAAGAGAAGAGGTACCTCCGCCATTAGCAGAAAAGTGGCGGGAATTGAGCGAAGGAAGAAGGTGGAGACTACGCAGAGCTAGCGAAGAAAGTAACAGTGGCTTTCGAAAACTGGTCGCCCGTTGAAACAACGTAACGAAACAGAGAAAATCAAATTAAGTTTAAAAAACAATAAAATAATATTTTCTCTAACTAATTTAAGCTGTTCTTATTGGTTAACAAAAATTGGAAATTAATCTGCTGTTATTTTCTCAAATATTTCTAAAAATATTTTAGTCGTTTAAATTCAAAAAGATTTATATTTCTAGTATCCAGATATACACTTGAGAAGCTAAAGAAAACTTAAATTATTTTTAGTTTTCAAATAATATATTTAAGAAATAAAAACAATGCTTATTTTAAAATTTAAGATTTTTTCTAATTTGCAAAATTAAATCTGGATTCAATAGGGATTCAAGAATTAAGCCATGACTTTAGTTGCGGTTTCACATTTATGTTTTTTTTTTTATCAGAATTTTTATATATCTTATATTGCATTTATCTTGGATAAGAAAAACACACATCTTAGATTAAGTTACTGTTTCTAGCTCTATTACTGCATTCAGTTATATCTTTTTACCGTGTATAACGTTATGAATGTGAATTTTGTGTTTTAATTTTAATTTAACAGGTATGGAGTATTTTTGCCCTTGTACAGAATAAATATTAATTTTATGTAACTAAAAATTATAATAATATATATTTTTAAATATTCAAAATTAATATTTATAATAAATCAATATCTTCAAGCTATGAAACACATTTTAAATTTATGGTAAATAATTTGCAATGTGTTATAATATTTTTTTAGCTATTCATACTCTATTTTAATTCAATTTAAATTAAAATAATATATTAAACAAGATAAAAGATTAAAAACACTAGCAATAACGGTATCATATTGAATGATAAAAATTAAAAGTGTTTTCTTATAATGAATTTATTTCAATTCATATGTATGTATACTGTTGCGATTGGGTTGAAACCCGATAGTGTGGATCAAATTTTATGGTTCAATGGGTCGGGTCCAATAGTTATGAGTGGATGAAATTGGACAACTAATAGCTAATGAGGTTACCTTGTTTTATTATTTTTTTTGTTTATTTCGCTGTGAAAGAAACACACGTAATGAAAAACGCCATAAAAAATAGATTATGTTTGTCAACATCCCAAATAACGGTCATTACAATTAAGAAAGTTGTTATGATTCTCTGAATAAGGATATACAGATTTCATGACTACCCAAATAAAGGTAAGTCTAATTCTACAATATAAAGTTAAGAAAGTTGTTATGTTCTCACTAACTTAATCATCGGAGTATTGTTAATCGGTGGAGCTCCCCTCATATCCTCGAACATTCAAGAGTTGCAGTCAAGAAGGATAACCTTAGGAGACCCCTCCAAATCCGACTTCAAGTTTTTGTGAGAACATTTGACGTCCACTGTGAGTAGGTAAAACTGATCCTGTTAACCACCGAAAACACTTAAAACACAAACCCTAACAGTCAAGCAGCATGAGATACACGAGACAATGTGCATATATACCAGACTCTCCAACAGGCCAACGAGGAGTATTGCGAACGAGACTGCCTACGTGAGGAGGCTCAAGCTGAACGGGAAGAAGCTCGGACGAACCAAGAGCAACTTATGGGAGAAATAGAAACTTCCAAGAAGATGATGGAGACGTCGCTCGAGTAAATGAAGAACTACAAACAAAAACGAGAAATTGCGCAGAACCATGCACAAGCAAGGAAGGCGAAATATTCGAGCTCGTTCCCCAAACATGTCATCACAAAGCAACCCCCAATCATTCTCACATGAGATGATGGAAGAATCGATCCCAACTCACTTCATCACAGTAAAGATCACTCCTTTCTCTGGTGTGGAGAATCCCGAGAGCCATCTAAAGGCGTTTAAGGCTCAGATGATAATCTCAGGTGGATCGGACGTCGTCCGATGCAAAATGTTCATGGGCACGTTCACAAGAACAATCCTCCAATGGTTCAGCAAGGTCCCATAAGGGTACATCACATCTTTTCAAGAGTTCTCCAGGATTTTCAAAGAATAATTTTCAGCTAACAAGGTCAACCCCCCCTCGTTTGCCCGATCTCTTTGATGTCAAAGAGAGAAAGGGAGAATCCCTGAAATACTACCTAAATTGTTTCTGCGCCGTCTCAGTACGTCTGCAAACCTTGAACGTGGTCGTCGCATTCATGAAAGGACTAAGAGTCAGCCCTTTCAATAATTCACTGATTTAGAACAGGGCGGAATCCGAGCGGAATCCATGGCTGAAGTAAGAGAACAAGCAACGACACACATTGAGGACGACCACGAGAAAGAACTAAAGGGTGGAGATGCACTGAAAAGACAAATCCATAAAGCCCCAATTTTGGGAGATTTTAATACCATAGTAGAGGAATTTTTTAAAGGGGGTCACCGGCATCTAGCAGAAAGCGTTACTCCCAGATTGTGATGACCTCAGAGACTTAGGAACCCAACACCTAGTTCCATCTCTCTATTTAACAATGAAAGGCTTTGAGGATGTATTTCCTCATGAAGACAATCTCGTGATACTGTTAGTTATCACTATGGGGCGGAACATGAACAAAGTCCTAATAAACTAGGGAAGCTAGGCTGACGTCATGTTTTGGGATACTTATTTGGGCTTGCAAATCCCCTACGATCAACTCAAACCCTTTTATGGTTGTCTCGTTGGCTTCATAGGCAATCAAGTAGAGGTTTGAGGGTATGTCGACATGAAAACAAACTTCACGGATGAAAACGCGACAAACACCATAATGATCAAATACATTGTGCTAAACGCCTATTTTTCCTACAATCTACTCTTGGAATGTTCGTTGCTGAATAGGTTGGGTGTTGTGGTTTCCACTTCAATCTAAAGTTAAAACTACCCTCACCCAAAGGCAAAGTAATAACCATAAGGGTGGATCAAAAGTGGCTCGCAAATGTTACGAAAACAGTTTGAGAATTAGAAGGGATACATATACAATTACCACCCGCTTAGAAAGACCAGATGTAGAGATGGAGCCCCCCTCCCACTCTGGGAAAAGGCGTCTCGATGCAACATTGAATGTGCATTAAATGCTCTCCATGCAACATTGAATGTGCATGGTTTCTTTGTGTAACTCTTTTGATACATGACTTATCAAGCCTAGACTGGTAGCTTATTCCTTCTTCAGCAAAAAAAAAAGCACGTGACCTAACATAATTGACTAACTTTGAAGCATTGGCATACCACCTTTTCAAAAAAGTCGTTTGTGTAGATCAACTTTGAGCATGTTCTTCATGAGATATTTTATAAAAATTTAAATTGAATATTAATATTTAACTTCAAATATAAATATTTTGAATATTAATACGTGTATATATAATTTTAAATTATAAAAAAAAATATTCATACATACACACACTCAATAACACTTTATAACAAAAGAACCAATGATTTTAGTGTAAACTGAAAAAATTGAAAATATAAATTTTTAATGCATGATATTAAATTAAAATAGAAAAAATATATAAAAAATGTTAATTAGATTTTGCCATTATTTTGCTCATTAATTTTCACTAACTTTATTTGAAAATTTTAACGTGATTTTCTTAATTCTCTCTCTCTAAAGATTTAAGGATAATTTTTCTCTTTCAATTTTGATTTCCTACATTTTAATTTGTTGAAAAATAATTATACTTAAATCTTAAAGAAACTAAAAAATAAAATAAAATATGTTCGGTACTTAATTAAAAATGTAACGGATAATGGAACTCACTGTTTCCCGAACTATTTTATGGGTTTGCACGGGTCGGGCGGGTTGACCCGCTAACCCGACCGGATGAAATATGGGTGTAGGGTTTAAGCATAGGCGCTTCTTTCTTTTTCTGTTCTTCACTAAACAGAGCCGTTACTGGCAAAAGCCCTAAAACCTCTGCAACTCTTCTCTGTCTCTCTTTTACCGCGCCTTAATCGGAAAATGGACAAGAAAATTATTTCGGACTTGGATAATTGTCCTGAAGAAGATAAGGAAAGAATGTCCACCATGGTAGACCAGCTACAATTCCGAGACAGGTAAATGAACAATTATTTTCATTGATTTATTTATTTATTTTACACTCCGTTGTTTAGTTCTAATGAGATGTTCATGTGTGTGATCTAGTTCCCTTAGTCAGATTGAATGATAAATCCATGGTTCAGAATTGGATGCATGTATGTGTAGGTGGATTTGTGTGCTTTAAATGAATCGCAATTTTGCCTGTTAGGGGAAAATACTGAGTCTGATTCTTTTGTTGTGTTTTTTTGCTTTTTATTGTTGTTTAAATGAGTGAACATTGATGCTTTAAATCTTGTATGAAGTTTCGAAACTATGATCTGCGTTGTGTTTCTGGTATTTGACATTGTATTCTTAACCTGTGCCTAGTGGATATACTATCTATTGAATTTCAGAGTGGAAATTATGTATTATTGGGAATGATAAATCTAGTCATAAATTGTGACTTTGATTCTTGAGGAGTTGCACAAATGTTATGTTGCATAATACATTGACACTATACTTATTTTTCAGTTTGAGTTAAAAGTTGCAAAGATGTGAATGTAGGAGTTTTATTCCGCCTTGTTGCATACGGTGGATTTTGTTGTTGATTTATTCTCTGCTCCAACAAAATTGCAGTCTAAGGATGTATAATTCAGTAGTGGAGAGATGCTTCAACGAATGTGTCGATACATTTTATCGGAAATCCCTGACCAAGCAAGAGGACACTTGTGTTCTCAGATGTGCCCAAAAATTCTTGAGGCTTTCAACGCAAGTTGGTTTGAGATTTTCAGATCTCAACCAAGAAGCATCCACAACAGATAAAGGTGTTTTTAAATAAACCTCTGGACTATACGTTTTGTATCACCTAGAGATAAATTTTTACTATATTTGTGTTCCATTTGATTATTATTAACCAGGAATATTTATGATTTGTGAATCCTTGGATAGAATAAAAGGAAATGGAATTGTTGTAGTTATGGTTTTGACACCTAAAGCAGTGTACATTGCTCTTTTAAATTTTTAGTTAAACATGAGTTTTTCTTTTCAATTGTCTTGCTATGATTTTTGACACCTATAATATATTTTTGGACCTACGAAATAGGCTATCGGGTTTGAAATGACACGTGCATGGTTTCCTACTCAGCATTAAAGTTAACATGGTTGAAAGGAACGATTCTCACAAGGACATCGGTTTACGACCGAGTATAAACACGTATGTCCAAGAATATCGTTGCCAATATAGGAAGAGTTTAACAACTAAGTAATCGAAGTTGATTATTTGGTTGTTAAAAGATAGCTATAATTCTTCAAGGTCAAGTACCAAACTCCTAGAATTAAGGAAAGTAGGAAGGTTTAGTTGAACCTTTCTTCTATAAGTACATTATGACTTCAGGGTACGAGAGGATCATCATTTTTCTAGAGTTCCTTGACATAGTTTCAAAGGATAAGTATATATATTGGATGTTTTGACTTTCTATGTAGTGGGAAGGATCAATTTAATTATTCTCATAGACGGTGCTAAAATATTGTAGCAGAAAGAGATTGTTGGAAACTAAAACTGTGGTGCAAAAGGAAGGAGATTGTGCAACATTGTATCATATCATGCAAATTGTAAATGAATTAAGGAGGCATGTTGAAACAATATAGCAACAAGCGAATGAAGCTCTTTAGGTCTAAGAAGGGTTACATAAGCATAACGAAGAACTACAAGGAGCATTAAGACACTCCCTTCCCCATGAAGAGCCTCGCATAGCGGCTGGACAAGCTTTCTAGCCTTTTTCTTGGGAAGTAATGGAAGAGTCCATATCAATTCAGTACGTGGTGCCCAAGATTGTCTAATTCATAGGAAGTTTGGATCCCAGTTCTCACATTAAAATTAATGAGCTCAAATGTTATTGATGGGGGGTTTGATGGAGTACATTGTAAAATGTTTGTTGGCACATTGGTAGCACAACATTAGACTGGTTCAGTAGCCTTCCTGAAGAGGTGATATGATGTCTTGATGACTTTGTTCGCCTTTTTACTGACCAGTTCGCATCCAACACAATGAAGTCACCAAAGTTAAGTGGCATATTCAATGTAAGACAATAGAGTTCAAAATCATTGAAGGAATATTTGAAAAGATTGTGTGAAGCCACAATAAAAATCCTGCAACCAAACAAATGTTTGTAGATGCGTTGGTCAAAGGATTGAGAGTAGGACCTTTGGGCAAATCACTCATTTAGCGGTCTGCGAGGGATGTGAATGTAGTTATATCTTGGGCAATATCCCATATTGAAGTAGAGGAGACTAAAGCACACAAAAGGACCAAGGAAAGGTATGATGACGAGTACAACAAACCATTGCAACGAGATCGAGGACAATGGAGGTGGCCAATTGACAAAAATGATTACAATTCTTTTAGATGGCCTACCTCTTTCAATGATCACAACGATAGACTAGACTTCTAGCCTACTCCTCTCAACGTGTCCAAGAAGCAATTGCTACGAGAGTTTAATGCCACAAGACTATTAGAGTTCCCAAAAGAGCGAATAAGCAAATTGGCCTTAATTGAAGTGCATGATGTGAATTTCATCGCACCATCAGTCATGACACTGATAAGTGTTGCCTTGGTACACCAAATTGAACATTTGATTAAAGAGGGACATGTAGCATGATATCGAAAGGGAAAAACAAGTCCCGTTAGGTGGTTGGATCATGGATCAAGTGATTGTTCCCCTGATCCAAGAAAAAGTTAGGAAGATGAACACGAGTTTTCGGTGCTTGGAGATCATAACACTATTGTTAAAGGTTTCTCGAGGGAGGGGTCATTGGAGCTTCCTGGAAAAGTTACGCTCACCAGATAAGAATGTTGAACCACCAAAGATTGAAGAATGACCTTAACCAACTATAACCTTTGATGAAGTTGATCTATAGGATGTGGTTCCTTATCAAAATGATCTCATAATCATCTTGATTGCTATGAGGAGGCATAATGTTCATTGGGTGTTGGTCTCAGTTCAACTAATGTTTTATATTGGGGCATATTTGTGGGATTGAATATTCCACAAGATTGTTTATAGACTTATAATAGAATGCTAGGCAGTTTTGCGGGTGAACCAGTGGTAGTATGACAATCAAAATTCTTAATTGTTGGAATTGTTTATTTTTAAAAATGGATAGAGGATGAGTCAGTTGCCACCATATCCTTAGAGAAGTACAACAATTTATGTGGAAGTTGATCATGACATATTTTGGTGGTGTCCCTTAGATCATTATTATCGATAATGAAACACAATTCCCAAGTAGGAAAGTTTAGGATTTTTTTGCATCTCAATGGATTAAGGTGATCTTCACTTCGATCAAGCATCCTCGAAGTAATGGTCAGGCTGAGGTTTCTAACAAAGTCATTCTTCGGGGACTTAAGCAAAGGTTAACTGAAGCTTCAGCCCGATGGGTAGAGGAGTTTCCCACTAACAGGGTTATGGTTTTTCTTCGAGGAAGGCTTGGATAGATGCATCTCGGCACACTTGGATAATATCAAGGAAATTTGTGATCATGCCCAAGTTTAGATGACAGCTCACAAGAGACAATCTAAGTTAAAAAAACATATATTTAAAGTGCATTCTCGATCTTTCCAAGTGTCAGGCCTTGTCCTCAAACACACATAAGCTACCCAAATGGTTAGTAAGCATTCTCGAATTGAGTTTGTCCATGTCATTCGTGTTGATAATTTGGAATGTTGATAGACTTTGATTTTATTATTGTTAACAATCTTTTTTGCAGTTGTCTTTTAATTTTTATTTTCACATTGATGGTTAATTTGTTCTCATTATGACTTTATGCCAGGACATGCATACAAAGGCTTGTAGATCCTATTATGACTTTATGTCGAGGCATGCACACGAAGGCTTGTAGGCCCCATTATGACTTTTTGCTGGGACATGCACGTGAAGGCTTGTAGGTCTCATTATGGCTTTTTGCTGGGACATGCACATGAAGGCTTGTACGCCCATTACGAATTCCATCAAAGAGTTTTCAAGAGCTTACACCATGCGGATAAATTAAAGTACCACACAGTTAAAAATACTTTGCACATTTTTACCTTAAGCTTTTCAAATATTCACGTGTTAAGTTACATCTCGGTTAAAAATAATTTGCACATTGCTTAACTTACGCGTTTATTTTCATACTAAGACACTACTTCAGACCTAAAATGATTAACACATTTTAAGTTAAAGTGTAATCACCTAAACTTTTATTATATATATTCATATATTTCTTATAAAAAAGAAGCATGATAGTCTCTCAACAGAAGAAACGTAGTTCCACGTCTTTCTATCTTTCTAAATTCTTATTTTCTTTTCTCTCAAATTTCTCCTTCCAAATCTTATCTATTTCAAAATTTTATCATACTTTACAATAGCTGGGGAACAAAAAATCATTTCAATTTGATCAGATTTTCAAACAGAGTCTCTAGAGTTTTGTACTTACTATGGGTCTTAAACATCTCTTGGAGATAAGTTACTTATGTCTATTGATTGAACTATTTTTAAATACAACTTGGCAAATAGATTTCAGGATTTTGGAAAGGTTAGATTTCAAGTACAAATTGAGATTTTATTTTCAAAATCTGACAGAACTATTGAATACTCTTTCCTACGCTAAAGCAAATTTTTTCATGCAGAGGTAAGGGAAGTTTAAAAACCTCAATTCGCTCAAGGAATCTCCCTACACTCAGCAGATTTGAGTTGAGATTTTGGGGTGCTCTATACTCCAAATTTGCTTAGTGTTTTCCCCTGTGTTTGGGAGATTTGAGATGCAGTTTTGATTTGCTCTCCCAAATCTGCCCAACCAAATCCTATGTGCTCAACTTACTAATGTCAATATTTGATTCAATTTATGCAATTTGAGTATATAAATTAAGTGATTCTAATCATTATTATACTAGATTCTATTTTCAATTGATTTGTGAATTTTTTATGATTAACTGAATTGTACTATTTCTAAATGAAATAGATTGATATGAATGATAAAAGAGGTACGAAAAAGAGATATATGTGTAATTGATTTGAGAAATCTTAAATAAGGTTAATATAGATTGTATGTGAATAATGAATTGTATGTGACTGATGAAAGCTTGTATGAATTTGATGTCATACCTTCGAGATAATGTATAAGATGTTGTGTATTGACACATTAAGTATGAAAAACCTACGTTACAAAGATCATCTGGCTTCACTGATAATCTAAGTCACAAACTAAGATATTAGGTAGTGAGAAATTGATGAGGGGGTTCATGCATACCGCTACATATGAGATGCATGACTTGGGTTGTATTGAACTCACATTGATCATTTCTCTTGGATTTGTTGGTAATCTAAGTCTTAGGTATTTGATTAGATGTTAGTTTCTGGTAGAGACATACTTAATGAGTCTTTTGGAAGCTGATGAGGGAGTTCATGCATGTTGTGACATATGTGATGCAAGACTTGGGTTGTAGTAAACTTACCTTGATCATTTCTCTTGGATTTGTTGGTAATCTAAGTCTTGGGTATTGAATTAGATGTTAGTATTTGGTAGGGACATACTTAATGAATCATTCGGAAAACGATGAATTCATGTGTAATCCATATAATTGAGATGGAATCAAAGTATTGTGGATTGAAATAAAATGCAATGATTGTGATAGAAAATATAATTGTGTGGTGTATTCAAATGATGTAATAAATATTAGAATTTTATATAACCTTATTTGAGAGAATTCTTATGAATAACTACTCTGTTTGATTATTTTTTCATGTAATGAGTATGTTACATAATTCTTTTTCAGTAGCTTATCCTTACTTTTCTTACTGTGTTGGGAACTGCAGTGACTATACTATGTACAAGAGCAAATATAAATATAAGTGTAGGAACATCTAAGGGGCCTTAAGACCTTATTTTGGAGCTTGATGTTATAAATATTTGTATTTATATGTCTTAGACATATTTTTGCGATTTACATAAAGCCTCAAAGAGAGTAACGAATTGTGTAATATAAATGATATTTTAATACAAGCATGTTAAAATAGAAAAATAGACAAGAAACACAAAGTTTGAAATTTTAATCTTCATCCACAATCACACCATTAAAAATGACCTTCCACGAATTGACGACTGAGTGGTCAATATAAGGGAAAATTACTCAAGCTTACTTTAGAGCTGCTTGAAACCTTCCATCAAACGCTTTTGCCACTTCTAGATTTAACACAATTTTAGTTTCTAACCGTTTCTTCTTTTCTTCTTCCTAATCCTACTTCTCAGCAACATGATAGGCAAATTGGGACTTTTCACAGGCTTCAGTGTCGGCTTTAGCTAGGTCATCTTTTTCCTTCTTACAAGCAACTATCATGATGGAAAACCATCCAACCACCACATTGTTGCCTAAGAAGAATGGAGAAGATAAAGCCTTACGTAGGAAGAACCAACCATTTAAGAGAAGAATATTAAAATCTTTCCTTTCTTTTTAGTCTTTTAAAAATGTATAGGAACTAGGAATTTTGTTGTTTAAAAGAATAGATACATAGATGGGCTTAATTTGGACCAATTTGGGCTTGGATAGGTCTTGATTTGGAGAGTCTAAGGCCCAATTGGAAGTCAATGTGCAATTCTCTCCATTAGAGAAGTCAAAAACCCTAATGGGAGAGACAAGAAAAGAGTCTCTCTTTTTCTTCAATATAGCTATTAAATGATCTAGTAGACGATTGTTAAGTAGATAGTCTAACAGTTGTACTTAGCCTTTTTCTTTACATATCTTCATTCACATTTCACTTTTGTTTTAGAGTTAAGCTTTAGTTCTAATTCAATTTGCATTCTTGCATTCATTAAATCGTTTTACACAATTTTTCTTTTAAGCGTCCAATGCATACTCTATTATTCAGTTCTTTAAAGCAAATTTAATTTCTATCTATTTCATTTGCATTTTTAGTTTATCTTTAAGTTTACTTTCAAACCTTTTATATTTTGTCATTTACTTTTTAGTTCCTTACATTTTAAGTGTTTATAAACGGTCTATTAGACGATTCTCTCTATACGATCTATTTTACACTCTATTTTACGTTCCAGTTCTTTTTAACTCAATTTTAAATTCAAGCTCGCCCATGTTAATTTGCGAAAGAGAGAATATCATATAATAGACTTCATAAACATTTTTTCCTTTGATTGACCTAGGTTGACCCTATATTACATTACGAGAAACTTTTATTTGTAAACATGACGTGACAAAAGGATTTAACAATGTGTATTATGATGTCTCATTAGTTATTGAGGTAATCCTTTTGGGGTTCATTCTCTTGCTGCTTAAGGTAAAAAAAGGTCGGTTGTCTTAGGGGTTTTCACCTTATTGGTCGTGAACTGCTCAATAAACCTGTTGAAAAATTGTAAAAGAGAAGTGATATTCACGTTTGAAATTTCATTAAATCATTGTAGAGAGATTCTTAAGAAAGTTCCTACAAACATCTTGCATCATACCAAGTCTGGCCCTCTTGAAAAATACATTTGCTTTAAGATGGTTTTCGGGGTCATTAGATCCCAATAAAGGTTGATTTTTAGGACCATGCATTGTGGTGACATAGGCTCATCAATGATTTTTTAAGAAAAAAGTTGAGTATCATATTATATATGGACCAGATTGGAATTCGTCCTTCTTTGAACGACTATTTGTCTATGCATAGTTTGTTGTTATTCTTCATTGGTGATGGAGATCAAGTTCAAGACCAAATGGAGGCAAATACTCAAGGACAAGAAGAGGAAGAGGCTCAAGTGCTAGACACTCAAGGAGTTGGTAGCCCACCTCAAAGGCTTACAAGAAGTCAATTCAAAGCATTAGGAAATAATGGAAGATTGTTTTCTCTTTTTGTAATATCTTTGTTTGAAGGTGCTTAGAGGGAAACATAAGAAACCTCTTTTGTAAAAGCATATTTAGGTCTTTAGTTTAGGAAACTTAGGGGGTGTGCGTTTAGTAGAGAGGTGTAGACGTAATAGGGAGGTGCCAAACTAAGAGAGGAAGTCACACCTTCCTCATGCTCTAGGATTGACGCCACTTTTATGTCATTTGGGGGGAATTTTGAATTTAATTAGC
>Ga0123341_1000989_pt1 | contig 20086 bp, 16 predicted proteins | sample Turbeapinknodule_FD_89959 | JGI IMG/M metagenome (GOLD analysis project Ga0123341, IMG submission 89959) | Root nodule microbial communities of legume samples collected from Mexico - Turtle bean Mexico pink nodule | ecosystem: Host-associated > Plants > Roots > Nodule | place: Mexico: Nepantla...
AAATTATTCACATCTAAAAAAATAAAAACTTTAAAAATATTCACATGAAAAATAACTTGAAAGAAAATATTCACTCGTAGTAAAGAGATTTTTTTTTAAAATTTAAAATTGAAATAAAAGAAAAAAAATAAATTTAAAATAAAACTAAACAAATTTGCACAAAAGTAAAATAATACACAAAATAAAAAAGAATATAAACAAGAAAATAAAAAACAGTTGGCATTTTCACAATATTTAGGAATTTATACTAAAAAATTTAATTGTTCACGGCAACAACGTCAAAAACAAATTTGATGACTACTTTAGGACAAGTGCAATGTGTTGTCTGAAGTAATAATTTATCCCTAAGGATGAATATCGAACCCACAAGGAACACTTGAATAATCAAGTAAAAAATTCACTAAATAGAAAACAAAATAATAAAGTTTGTTGGGATTTGTTATGATGACAATGATTAATAAGAAAACAAGTGAAAGAGTTTGTTCTTACAATTGGAAAAATAGGGATTGGGGTTCATCTTTCTCACTCTTTTGTATTTTGTTTAGCATGACAATATTGTGTCCTTTGATTGATGTTGATGCTCGTATAAGAATAATTTATAGTGATTCCTTGCATATAAAATTATTAAGATGCTTCCTAAATATTGATTCCTCGCATAAATCATTAAGATTGGATGTTGATAGAAATTAACATTTCAAATTTATTCCTAGCATTCAAATATGTTAAGCATTAGCCAAATCTAAATTTCGTGATCATGGAAAACTAACCATTACAAAAAAAATAAAAATATGAATCATCAATTAAGAACAAAATATGATGTTTAGATATCACCTCAATATGTAATAGTTTGAACATATTCCTCCCAATCCCAAAGGGTAGAATTAGCCACACACATGATGACTATTACAAATAGGGAGAGCAAGAAAAGAAGATTACGAATGTTTCTCATTGACGGCTGCCTCCTCTAGGGATTCTAACACCTCCTATTCTCCCAATTGGATTACAATTTACTCAATGGTGTTTCTCTCTCAATCTTTTACGTCCAGGGTTGTTCCTGAAGCCTCCTATTTAACTTAATTGGCTTGGGCTAGGTGACTTCTCGCTTGGGCGTTATCGGGCTCGCCTGGGCGAGTTGCACGAAAAGGGCCCAACGACACTAGAGCATTCTCGCGAGATCCTCTGGGGCGTTTGACTTTAGTGAGGTTGGGCGAGCTTTGGTGCTGGTGCGTTCCAGCTTTTCCATTTTAGCTTTGTATATTCTCCTTTTGCTCAATCATCTCCATTCTTCCCTAGAATTCTGAAATTAACACAAATTTGGAAATAAATTGTTCTTATTCAAATCAAAATCACAAAATATGTAAAAAGGTATAATTTCATAGATTAGGGATTATTTTATGTTTCTTTTACCATTTAATATCCATAAGTGCATGTATTTTAATATGAAATATTACTAAAATTTGGCACTTATTACGCAGCTGGGCCATTTTGGCCTTGAACCAGAGAACTTGCCCGTGAAGTAAATCATCGCACCCACAGTCCAAGCAACTGGGAAAGAATCAATAGATTCCTTTTCGGGAGCGATTCATCCTTCCCGAACACATCATACAATTATCCTTTGTACTGCACTCTCTAACTGTGTTTGTTCCCCCTTCTTCTTTACCATGGCAAGTCTTTGTGAAAAGACTATGATAAGATGAGAAAGGAAGGCATTAAGAGACCCTCCTGGCACAACCTTAGACACTCTAAGATCCTCTTTCAAACCTGCTCCCCCCTTTTTAGAGATAGATAAATTGACACTTCTCATTGCATTGACCAAGGGTGTTTGTAGTGACTGAGGGGGTCAAAGACCAAGAAGTGAGTTATTTAACAACCAAGAGTTTTATTATTCTTATGGCTAGATTCAAATATCCTGGTCCCTATTTAAAGGAAAAAGAATTTCACATTCTTCCTTTCAAGAAGGATTAGGAAAATCCTATTGATTGAAATTTTCTCCAGTCCCCTGAGAAAAGCATGAAAAAAGGCTCGAGTGGTACGATCCCGTCGTCACCCCAAAATGAAAGGGGCGATCTCGTAGTTCTTGGTCTGTAAAGATACATTGTTAGGTGCTTCGTTTTTTTCCATTGAGGCCAAACCTAAACCTGTGCTCCAGAGATGACTCTCCATATACTGATAAGGGATGTAAGAATTCTCGAGAAGAGAGGAGCCGTAGTGGTCCCCCTGGATAGCCTGGATCCCATGAGTGAAGAGAAAGTTAGATCTACATTGGATCTCACCTGAATCGCCCCATCTATCCTCCTGAGGATAAGTTTGGTTTCAAACTCTGGTTCAAACTGGAGAAGTATGCCATGCTAATGTGTCTTGGATGATCCACATCTCAGGGTTAGGCGTCGATGAGCACATTAAACTATCCATGTGGCTGAGAGTCCTCATAGTCCAGGCACAACGACACAATTATCAGGGGCACGCTCTACCACTGAGCTAATGGCCCGTTGTGCGGGCCTCCCATTGGGGCTCGCTATGCCAAAAGAAAGAGAAACACCATCCCTCTCAGCCACATGAAAATAATTGGAATGAATCCTTAACAAAAGACGAGGTTAATTCTTTTTTGACGTGGAAAACAAAGTTCCAACATTGATATTATAATATTAGGTATAATTACCTTTTTGGTCCTACATTTGGAGTCAATATTCAATTTCATATAATGGTTTTTTTAAAAAAATCAATTTGGTCCCAAGGATTTTTTAAAAAGGTTCAATTTGATATCTTTCATTAAGTTTTCACCAACGTCGATAACTATTGATGACGTAGCGCACACACAAGTATTAGTCTGCGCACGTGGTGTGCTGAGGCTAGAGTCTTGGGTCTTGGGTCTCCATTAATTCTTCAACTTCTTCACACAACTTCTTCTGCACCTAACTTCTTCCTCACCATTAATTCACCTACATTTCTCACTCACTCTTCTAAAACGTCTCCTCTTCTCCCTTCCCTTTATTTATTCTCTTCTCTCTCCTACTGTCCTAAAGGAATGTTTCTTTCATCCCTTTTTCGCTTTCCCTTCTCTTTGTTTCTTCACACCCTCCCTCCCTCAATCGTCAATGCTTTACTACCCCAACAATCTAACACTTCCCGAATATGACTATGCCACCCACCCAGTACACAATGTTGAGCATGGGAGCTTTGATGTTTTAAATCCAAGATAAAGCTTGAAGTTGTGATGCTTTTTGTTTGGGTTTAGATTAGAATGTTTAGAATCTATGTTAAGATCAGGTCTTAATCCTTGCACAAAGCTTAACCAATATGTTTTAAAGAAACAAAGTGTTTTTCCAAGCAAAGGGAAAACAACCGGTTGAATTATCGATATAATCGGTTGTTTGTCACTTAGCTGGCTTAGAGGTTTTGAAACTGTTTCTGACTTGGTTATGTAACTGCCTAAGCAATTCAACCGGTTAAATCGTGGTTTCAAACCGGTTAATTGTGTGTTTTCATAATAGTTTTTTGAAAACCTGTTTTAACTGTTTTGAATATGATCAAAACTTTTTTAGCTCAGTAATGCTGCCTTGAATGTCTAGATTTCAAGTGCTATAAATATAACCTTTCTTTCAAAACAAAATAACAAGTTTTACAGAGTTTGAAATTTGTTTTTGAAAGAAGTTTCAAATGTTTTGCAAGATTGCTGTTAAAGCTTTGCACTGGTACAAGATCTGATCATAGGGCTTCCTGTTTTGTATAATCTCAGGTGTTTTCTATCACTTTCAAGGTTCTTGTAATTGTTCTTTCATTACAACTGTAAAGTGTGTGAAATCCTGCAAAGTCAGAGGGTGTTCTGACTTGAGGTGTGTGGTGTTGCAAAAATGGTGAGTGGGTCGTGTGGTTTTCAAGGTCACCTCTTTGTGGTGTGTTTGTGAAATCTGGATTTGATTACTAGTGGAACTCAGAGGTTGTTCTGAGAACTGGATGTAGCTCAAGGTTGAGTGAACCAGTATAAATTTGTTGTGTAAATTTCTCTATCTCTATAATTGTTTCTGTTAATTCTGTTTCTTCTTCTGGTATAAACAACCGATTAAAACGCAATTTCAATCGGTTAAAATTCTGAAAACAGTTTCTGTATCATTGATTGGTTGCTTTCCTTAATTGTTTATCTGTGATTTTTTTGATAAAGGTTCATTCTTAATCAAGTTTTGCGAAAATCTTTGACAAACAATTCACCTCCCCTCTTGTTTAAGCCATCAATTCTTACACACACACCACACCAAACTACTCATACATGGTGGAGAGTCAGAAGGAGGTTTGGTGTATGAGCTGGGGAAGTTGCAGCAGATGGAGGAGAAAAAGCTGGACCAGGGGTGCAGGTACTGGTGCTGCTACGGGCAGTGATGGTGCGGTGGCTGCGGGAGGTTGCATGGGTGCACCGCCTGAGGCTTGTGCTATGCATGAAGTAGCCAAAAGCCCCAAGATGAGAAGCAACTGTATTGTAGAAGAACCCATGTTTTGAGTAGAGAGAACAAAAACATAAAAATTGAAGCTACTGTGCATTACAGCTACTGTGTACTGCATATTGCATAAGAGTAGCCATACCAATACTGTTAGTGGGATGACAATACTGTCAATATTGGCTCTTATAGATGTGCTAGCTACTGCAACATGATGCCATTAGTGCTTCTTCAAGGTGGAACCCATGTGCTGAAAGAACCTCTCACACACACATATATATCATTAGGATTTTAAAGATCTTTTCATCATCAAAACAATATAACATATACGTTAAATTATTCATACAAATAAAAGAAAAATTATTCTTGCAAACTCTTGTTATTTTTTCTATTTCTATATTTTTTGAAAATTTTATGAACTTTAAATTGTAGAAACTAAAACAATGTGTATAAGAATGGAAAAGTAAAAAAAAAAGTCAATATGATATTTTTTTAGGACCATAAACTGACAATAGTAATACAGTTACCTATTGGAAGAGGAATAATGCAAGTAGAGAATGTAGACAAGTCAATAACAAAATATTTTTATACATTTCTCTTTCAATAAGATTCTTTCTCAAGTAATACAACCAACTGTGCCAACACCACTCCTCGACAATGTAGGTCTATGGAGGCCAAGAGCAACTCATCTTCAGGAACCGAGGAAAGAAGATTATCCTCATTTGGTGTTAGGCCGATCTGAACACCCCTTGAGAACTTGGAGTTTCCACCAAGTAATGCTAAAGGATGACCGACAACTGCTTCAGCGGTGGGAGCCTAGCGAGTGAGGGGCTCTCGAGCTGAATAGGAGAGGGGTGAGGGGGTCAACGCGGAGTGCTTCCTGGTGACCAAATGGTTGTGGCAATGTCCCTCCTCTTCCTTTTTTTTTTCTCCTTAGGAGCAGTGGGGGAACTGGCCCTTGGGGTGGATGGGTTGCCCTGCAACAATCGTCTCTAGGCTCCCCATGGCGATATCGGCTGACTTCTTGCGGAAGGTAGTCAAGATGTCGATCGCCTTGGGAGCCTGTCTCGCCATGATATCTGTAACAAAGAAAACACGTTAGCCAAAAATGTATACCGACTGAGAATTGAAGCCATAAAAAATACAAGCATACCTTAAAAACCAGTCCACCTCTAGGACAAATTATATACAGAAAGGACGAGGCCATTACTTGAAGCAGGTATGGGTCTTGGTCCAATACAGAGGAAATTTAGACCGCCCGAGCTTGTAAAAAAAGAGCTCCCTACCCTCGGTCTCTTTAAAAATCTTGAAAAATTTTCTCTTAAAACTCTTGTACGAGGATGTGAAGGGGCAAAAAGTATATTACCCGATCGATTGATAAGAGAGAACCAGCTAACCGGGTCGGATGGGTGCGATGTGTAATAGTGCAGAAAGGTAAAATGAGTGGGACAAAGACGAAGCATGTCACACATGAGCCGAAAGGCTTGAAGGAGCAATTTTGATCGTCCGAAGGACACCCATCGTGAAATCATCAAAGGGTAGGGCGACATTAAGGTCCAAAAAAAGGCAAGAGTAAACAAAGAAAAAAGGACCATCAGAGGACGACCGATCCATGCAGATGGTATCAGTCGGACGATAATAATCGATGGCCAAGATGCTATCAGAAGCATCCAACTTTAACAAATAGTGCCTATCCATGAAGGAGTTAATGTAAGTAGAGGCTCGATAGACAAAGATAAACTCAGTCACCTTGGGATCTAACTAGTCAAATATCGAACTATGGGATGATGCTTCAACGGGATCTGACCAGTCGGTAGCACCTTCCGAGTCATCAACCCTTACAGAATCCCCCACGTGGGACAATGTTTGAATTGCCCCGACCGACAAAGGCTTGGTCGTGGAAGACCCAGAAGAAAAGGAAGATGAAGATGAAAAGGGAGAAGAGGACGAGGAAGAAGACATGACTAACCTTTCAGAGTGTAGGGTAAGCAACGCTCCAAGACGATTAGGTTTCGGATGTCGAAGCAAGTAAAGCAGTGACTCGACACTGTAGGGGACCACTATTTATAGCCTTTAAAGGGCTCGGGAGACGAAGCGTCACTCTCATCTCAACCGTTGTATCTCCCTCGATCCAATGGTCCTCATCAAATGGCGCCTAAAAACCCCATCACTAATGTGCATCATGGCACGCGTTTGGCGCCACCAATGTCATGTCCAACCTCAGGAAGCCCAACCGTCACAACAATCTCGGTCAAAGACTTTTCAGATTAAATATCCTCGAGCCTGAGGGGGCAAGTGTACTGGTAGGGTCCGCACAACCGAGACCATGACTTGGCACACGTCCAAGCCGACCGACACAACCAGAACCATCACGCCAAAACATGATTAATGAGACTAATCAATGATCAAGCAATATGTAATACACTCCTAAGCAGGTACGTCATTATACAATATTAATAGTGTTGAACTTGAAGTGTTGATGTCTCCAAATCCATGAAGATTGCTTGAAGTCAAGGTTGCTGCTTGTGGGCATGGGTTCTAGGTAGATTAGAATTTGTCAATCCACTCTTAGCTTAATCCAAAACTGAATCAATCAAGTTCTTTCAAAAGAAAAGTGTTTTTCAAAGTAAGTGAAAAACAACCTGTTGATTTGTTGTTTCAATTGATTGTTTTACACTTGGTGCTTTTGGAAAGGATTTGAAAAATCTGAAATTGGTTGACCTCACAATCAAGGCCAATTCAATCAATTGAATTGTGCTTTCAATCGATTGTTTTTTAAAAATCTTAACAGAATTGGTTAAGTATATTAAATCTATTTTTCATGATTCAAATGTGTTTTGGCCTCTGATTGAAAGTCTAAAACAACTATTTTTTAGGCTATATAACTGGTGTTTACATCTCTAAAATAAGAGAGAGATCAGATTACAAAAGAGATTAAAAGTTTTCCAAGATTGCAAGATTGCTTTAGGCTTTCCTTTGGTTAAGAGTGGAATAGGATCTGTTGTATTCGTTTTGTATTAGGTGTGATATTTTGTTCTTACTTGTATTTCATTTCAATATTTGTTAAACTTGAAAGGTACTGGTGTCTAGCGTTAGAGGGTGTTTTTAATTGTAGTGTTTGTGTTTCAAAGAGGGTGAGTGTTCTTGAAGGGTTCAAAATCACTTCTTTGGTGTTTGTGTTGTGTAATCTGTGGTTGATTACTTAGTGGAATACCCAGGGGTTTCTGGGGACTGGATGTAACTCAGGTTGAGAGTGAACCAGTATAAACTTTGTGTATGAATCTCTCTATCCCTCACTACTTTAAAACTGTTTGATCCGTGTTTTTGTAAACTGTTGACAAAAACAATCGGTTGATTCGCATAAAAAACGGATTGATTTTCTAGAATCAATTCAAATCATTTTTGTTTCTTGGCTGATCTGATTGCTTCTTCTGTGATTTTGCATTAATCTTCATTCTTGTCCAGTATTTTCGAAAATCTTTCATTAAACAATTCATCCCCTCTTATTTAAGGCCTTTAATTCTAACAAATAGAACCGAGTGTCGAATACCAATTCTCACTTGAGCATCAGAGTGCCTTTGACAAATACCATCCGACTTGGAGTTTGCAGAGACTGAGAGGTAGAGTAACGAAGGAGGAGTGAGGAGTCCGTTTTGAGAGGAAGAGAGATAATGCAGACCGACCGACCGAAGCGTGATCCGAATTGTTCTCTTGGTTCCAACCCCGTTCGAGAACAAATATTAATTATAATATTTAAAGATTGGTTAAATGTTACCAAAAGGTAATGTTTATTTTCTATTTTTGAAAAGCCTATATGTTTTTGTATGACTTCTACTTTATTTTTGAACTCCATCCTAAGAAATATGTGCACAAATGGATGATTTTATTTTTAAAATTTCCACATATATAAATAGTCATGCATAGAAAAATCATAACGACAACAAGTGGACCGAAATAGCGAAGAACAACAAAAATTTAAAACGCGAAGAAAGAAGAAGTCAGGGTCGTCTTGTCAATCAAATTCGATTGAAAAATAATGTTTTCTGTTTGCAACATTTCTCCTCTTTCTTTGCAACTGGCAGGGTGATTTCGATTTATGAAAAACCTACCAGACATTCTTCGTTTCTCTCTGTCATTAACTACACGTCTTCCGGCGAGAGAATCAACACACACAAAAGTATCATTTTGCCATTCGAATTCCTAATCTCATTTGTTTTAGTTCTCGCAAAAGTACTCTTCGATTTGTTCTTAGTTTCTCCCTTCAAATATACTGAGCTATACCAAAAAGTCAACATACATTTCACATTGGAATTCCATCTGCCGCATAAAAAAAAATAATGTTGTTTGTGGTCAAAGATTCATTTCATCCATTTTCTTACTACAAACATCTCAATGATTTAATGTTTGCAATAGTAACGAAAACCGATTTTGAGATCTATGGACAAAAACATATTTAACCATATTTTAAACATGTTGAATTATTCGTTATTTGAAGTTGATTTTTTGAGATTGAAGATAAATTTTGAAAATTTTGCTTTGATTCTACATAATCCATTTAGGTATCAGATTTCATTTAGTAAAATTTATTTTCAAGAGCTAGTCTCACCTTGAAGTTTGATCCATTTAATGAATGCACCTTTTTTACATATCCATGTTTAAATTATACGAGTGATTCTAAATTGATTAGAAATAATTATGCACATATGTTAATTATGAATGTTGATAGAATTATATAATAGTTGTGCTTAAAATGATGGATTATATTTCAATTCAAATTGTTTGAAATCAAGTATCTATGATATAGTCATATATTCAAATTATTAACTATAGAACTTATTAGTGGAAAAAGATATATTTGCTTCAATGATAATATAAATCACATAGATCAAAACATCATACAATTAGAAGTTGAGAGTACTCTTGTACATACTATAACACGACATCGATATACAATTTGGTGCAGTGAATTTATCATGACTTATGAAACTAAGGTTCATAGACTTGAAATACTTAAAATAAGTCATGTGTTACTACAAGAAAAACTTGAATTAACATTGGCCAAAAACAGACACAAGGAGAAGAAAATCGATGATTAACCGTCAGATGTATGTTGGGTAAGTAGCAGACACAAAATGGAGATCAAAACTTTATGTCAGTTAAGCCACGCAAAATATGATGTAAAAATAGATTTAAAAATTAATTTAAGGTTTGTGTGGGCTTGATCGACGTATAAATACAAAAAGAACAATTTTAGACATTACGAGGTCTATCCTATATAACCAATTTCTTTCAAATTCTTTCAAATTCAGTATTTCTTTCAAACCAATAATAGAAGGTCCAATACATACACCTTAATTAAATCAATTACATCTTTTTAGTTCAAGTTCACCATATTAATAAACAAAACCAACACATTCAACAATAATAAACCAAACCAAATAAGCGCATTCAACAATGATAAACCAAGCAACAATAATAAATTAGGGTAGTCCCAAATTGAAAATCACAAATGCAGATCAAAATTGAAAATTGAATTTAATTTTAAACTAAGCTTACCTTTCACAACTTATAGTAAGAGAAGGACTGAACCGAGATCACGAAGACAAAGTTGCGGACCAGCTCAAAAATATAAAGATGGAATGCCTTTGGGACACTGCAGAAATGAAGAAATAAAAAAAGAAAGCAACAAATGCAAAACAAGGAAACTCACAAAAAATGAGGACATCACCCACCAAAGAGAAACTCCAATGGAGCGTCACGGAGAGGAGGGAAGGCCACTGGAGCACCATGGAGAGAGGAGAACACGTGACATATAGTGGAGCGCAAAATGAAGTGGAAGGAATGGCCAAATTGAAAATCGCAAATGTAGATCAAAATTGAAAATTGAATTCAATTTTAAACCAAGCTTACCTTTCACAATTTATAGTCAGAGAAACACTGAACTGAGATCGCACAGACGAAGCTGCAGACTAGCTCAGAAATATGAAGATGGAATGCCTCTAGAACACTGTAGAAATGAAGAAATAAAAAATGAGAGCAACAAATGAAGAACAAGGAAACTCATAAAAAAGGAGGATGTCACCCAGTAGAGAGAAACGCGAATGGAGCGTCGCGGAGAGGGGAGAACACGTGACATAGAGTGGAGCACGAAGTGAAGTGGAAGGAATGGCCAAATTGAAAATCACAAATGCAGATCAAAACTGAAAATAGAATTCAATTTTAAACCAAGCTTACCTTTCACAACTTATGGTTAGACCATGATTGAACCAAGATCGCAAAGAGAGAGTTGCAAACCAACTCAAAATATGTAGATGGAATGCCTTTGGAACACTATAGAAATGAAGAAATAAAAAATGAAAGCAACAAATGAAGAACAAGGAAACTCACAAAAAAAGAGGACGACACCCACCGGAGAGAAACACCAATGGAGCGTCGTGGAGAGGAGAGAAATGCCACTGGAGCACCGCGGAGAGGGAAAAAGACATGACGTAGAGTGGAGCGCGAAGTGAAGTGGAAGGAATGGCCAAATTGAAAATCGCAAATGCAGATCAAAATTGAAAATTAAATTCAATTTTAAACCAAGCTTACCTTTCACAACTTATAGTCAGAGCATGACTGATCCGAGATCGCAAAGACAAAGTTGTAGACCAACTCAGAAATATGAAGATGGAATGCCTCTAGAATACTACATAAATGAAGAAATAAAAATGAAAGCAACAAATGAAAAACAAGTAAACTCACAAAAAAGGAGGACGTCACCCACCAGAGAGAAACACCAATGGAGCGTCTTGGAGAGGAGAGAAATGCTAGCAGAGCGCCGCAGAGAGGGGAGAACACGTGACACAGAGTGGAGCGTGAAGTGAAGTGGAGGGAATGACACAGAGAAGAAGGGAGAAATAGAGCACGAAGGAGAAAATGTGATGTAGAGTGGAGTGTGAAGTGAAGTGGAGGGAACAACGCAGGGAAGAAGGAAAAAACTAAGCATAGAGTGTTTAGATTTTTCTGATTTGGGAAAAATAAACATGAGAAAGGGTTTATTAAGCCGACACAAAAACTAACACAATATTTGTTTTCCCTTCTATTTTCACCGAGTGTATGCCAAGCGTGGGATTAGCTCACACCACTTGTGTTTGCGTCCGCTTATTGTGATTTTGGTCAACACAAATCGCACATTTATGTTGAACGATGAAACTCTCCTACAACTAATTCACCTTTATGTTTACTTAATACGATTTTTTCAAGATATATCTATTTATTCTTATTTATTTTGTATGAAAACAATTTTAGTTTAAATAGAAGAAATAATTTAGTCTTGTGATAAATTGCCTTAAATGTTAAATAGCTTATTTTTTGTATGATTGTTTTCTTTTATGATATGATTGTAAACTGTTGCAGGTGAAGGAGATGGAACGAAAGTGATATAATAGCTTAATTTACTTTGTTATTTCAAATTTGATGTTGACTAATGTATACTTTATTATATTATGTATTTTTTTTTGTTAATAACTACGAGGTGTTATATAATTTAATTTAGACACACCAGCTAGATAGTTCTTTTAATGTATACAAGAAATTATGCTTATCATTTAAATAAAATTTTATATCTCAACCTTACCACATTAAAAGCACATATGTACTATGTAGTAGTACACACATTATCCGTCATTTAAACAATAATCTAAATTTATAATTTCATTTGGTGAAAATATGTACTTAATATTTCAAAACCATATTACAGAATCTGATTGTGGAAGATATTTGAATTTACAAATCATGAATGCACTGGTATTATTTCAGAACTAAATCCTGTAACAAATCAAACTTAATTTCAGTACAACAACCAACGTCTTCCCTGTCAAATTTCATTAACTACTTTTCCTACTTTCCATCGGTTAGATATGTAATGTCATGTCAGAAACCCAAACAAAAGCATGGCAAAGGGAAATCAATGTGGAACTGTTTCTTCTGTCTCTCCCACCCCTACAATCCTTTCCAAGCATAGCCACTGGAACACCACTCATATCACTGTCTTTTGTGTTCTGCCTAAGAAAGCTTTGACAGCAAGCATGGATGTGGCAGAGCAGAGAATGTAGAAGCATGCACCAAGCACGAAAATGACAATTCTCACGTCAAAAATTAATGCCCCATTATGGTAGTTCCTAATAGTTCCCTACGAACATGCTTCCCATAAGTATAGTCACTGTTAATTATCATCTGATACATGATCAAGCTTTATTAATTTTTTCTTAAAAATTGTAGGTCTCGATCATGAGTCACGTGAAAACTAAACGGGACTATAGCCATTCGATAATCTTGAACTATATCAAGATAATTTCTGTTATCTTTGTCCTGTGGACTTTCTCTCAGCCTTGGAGTTTTAGGTAACCTTTTTTGGCACGGAGAACTTGAGTCCCAAACGGCGAAAAAGTAGAGCAATGTTGAAGTCAAAAGAATTCCAAAAAGCTTTCCCCAAAATACCGTAAACGCTAAGCTTATTAGAACCAAGTATATTCCATAGCACTCGAACTTTTTTTGCTTCTCTAGTGGGCTTCCATGACCACCCTCTTTCCCTTTTTCCTTGGTGAAATAGTGTTTTGAAACGTTCGTTGATTCTGATGACGCGTCTGAGCTGGAGCAAGATGAAGTTGACAAAGGCGATTGAAGGGTTTTGGTTTCCCCGTGCTTCGAATACTTATGTTTGTACCCAAAGGAATCGTGGATGTAACGGTTTTTATGGTGATCTCTTCTATTCTGCAAGACAAAAAACATCTAAGTTAAAATAGGAAAATAATTATACCCTCTTTCGATCACAGTGATAAATTTATTACTTTTTACATCAACTCAAAATTCACGATCATGATTTGTGTGACTGATGGTAGAAATTAAACTCATAAAAAATGATAAAGTGAAGGAGTGAATTCAAGACTAACCAGTATGGTTTCGTAGAACACAGCTTTGATCACCCGAGAAATCGTTCGTTTAGGTGAAACGGGGTGGAAGTATACAGATTTGGGTTTTGAATTCTTCACCATTTGTTGCTTCTCTGAAGTTGGGACGCCTGAGAAATTACTAGGAGAGGAACGATGAGGAGCAACTTCGGACTTTAACATGCAATCTATGTCAACGACAGGGCGAAAACATAGGAACTTGTTCTTTGTGAAGCTCCTCATGATTTTGGTGGACGAAGATATTTGTGTGTAACTCCAAGCTGGCAAGGGAAGATGAATATGACAAGGGCTAACTCTGATTTTGATTTTTGGGAATTTGGTTTGTTGGTTCTACAGCAAGACGAAGCAGTGGTTAGAGGACATTATATAACGTTGGCATGGTCATGGAGATGGGTTTGGTTACAATTCATTATTAATTAATGTTTATTTTTATTTGATTTTGTTTGAGTGAGAGGGTAGAAAGTGGGGGAAGAAAAAGGAAGAAACACTTTGGGGTCCGTGTGAGGAACATGTTGAAGGATGTGACATATAAAAAATAAATATTTTTTCTTTTGGGAAAGAGAGATAGAGACAAAGAAAGAGAGTGTTTTATTTAAAGATATTAATTTTGCAATAGCATAAAGGTGAGAGAGAGAAAAAGAGAGTCTTTAATGTTTATGGATTGTGAGTCAGGTGGCGTGGAGAATATATGAACTGTTGCTGTGTCGTCTAAACGGAGGGTTTTGCTTTGTCTGCATTAAATTTTATGGTACGAAGGATTTTGGCCCATTTAAGATGGTTTAATTTGGATTCGGATTGAGATCATGACAGAGAAACAGTTGATTTTTCACTTAGGATATGCAATTATTTATAACTTTTCTGATCATTTTTATTTTTTGATGCGATTTTAAAGGACTACATGCCTATTTAATGTATATCTAAACACACTTTATAGATACTAGAAGCGTTGTGTTATCCAATTTCTAATTTGGAGTTCATATATAGCATTCAACTTTCTTTATATTAATTTTAGATTTTATTGAAAGGCTATCTAACTATTGATTAGACAACATAGATTATAATATATCAAACAAGGGAAGTATATTAGCCAAGACAATTAAACACAAGTTACAAGAGTTTAGACTCATTAAGATTCTTCAGTAAAAAAATATGATTATATATATATATATATATAACTTATTTAAGATAAAATAAAATTAGAATATAAATAATTTAAATATATGAATGGGACATATTTTAATATGGAATGATTCAAGATTTTGGATTCATTAATCAAAACATAAAATTGTAACTCTATTATTATAGTGATGAACACATATGAAATAAAATAGAAAAATGAGTGAGAGTTTTTAGATCTTAAATATGGTAGTTTCTTTTAGGATAAACATGGAATAAATTTAATATTAATGGATAATTAATAAACTTATCCAAGATATCAAAATATCATCTTCAATTTAAAATTTTAAGAGAATCAATTGTGTTTTTTTTCATATATTATTCATCTTACTTTTAACTCAATTTAATTCTTGCTAATTAAAAAAAAACTTACTTTATTTCTTACAAATCTTTCTTCTTAAGTTCGAGTTATTTTTTTACAATGGTATAATTTTCCTTGAGTAAAAATCATAAATATCTAAGTATTAACTCTTATTTATTATTATTTAATGCAACGAGACATGTTTTTCTAAAATCTTTTTCTAAAAGACTTTCTATATAAGAAACTCACAAACCTAATATTTATCTCCCATATCAAGACGAACCAACGATTACAATATGATATAAAAATGTATCTTGGTAGTTTGATGATATATATTTAACCTATTTTATGTATAAAGTGTTTAAAGAAAAATCAACAATAAGCATTAAAAAGGAAAGGATAGCAAGATATTAGTATGACAAAGAGAAAGAAAAAATGTAATTAATAATACGAAAAAGTTCAAAAGCGATAAATTGAACTTTAAAAACCTTTTTTTCCTCTTTAGAAATTTTAGTCTTTTAAAAAATTCTTTTACTAAATCAATAAATTGAAATTTTAACATATTAATTTATTGAAAATATTAGAGAAAAAGTCTAAAAAAAAATTATACTAATTCGCTCTTTTTCAATAGCTACATCCAATTATTTAATTACACCAATTAAATTTACACTAACAATAAAAATAATTTATAAAAGATCAAAAATGTTTTGGAAGGCAGAATATATGAAAACCAAATGAATTTATCCCAACCACAGGGAACTCCTGGTTCAAAGAAAATAGTCCTAGCCGATTTAAGAGTGAAACGACCAGACTCATCTAGAATCTAGTTAGGAATATCCTATTCCTCTCCAACCATATATGATTAAAAAAATAAGGCATCTGCTGTAAAGACAAGGGAATATTCCAATCTCAAGCAGTCCAAAACTGAGAGACTGTATCCGGAATGCTAGCACCATCAGATAACCCTGCAATATTTCCTAAAGAAGTAGTAGAACACCATTTATCATTCCAGAAGTTAATAAAAGTACCTATACCAACAATCTAAGAAGTATAATCAAGTATAGTAGAATAAAATTGCTTAATTCCAGGCCAAAGAAATGAGGATATATAAATCATTCTAAACTCGTTTTTGATTTAAGAACCCTGAATTTCAGGAGAAAAGAACAAGGTTTGTTGCTATAAACAAAGTTCCAAGCATGCTTAAGAAGATACACATTATTTTCACGAGGAAGGTTAATAATCTTCAAACCTCCATTCTCAATAGGAGAACAAATCGTAGCCCAATTAACGGTAGCTATGCCTTTGTTTTCATAATATCACTAATCTAAATAAAATTTTGACACCACTACTCAACTTGCTTAAAAAGTGAAACATGCCATTTATACATATTAAAGTTATGCATTGACCAACTAAATCCGCCCATCATGCTAAGAGATTTACCTTTCCAAGATGCTAGCTTCAATTTGACTTTATCAACCAAAGGTTGAGGAAATTGACACTTTGGAGCACCAACAAAGATAGACACTCCTAAATAAGTGAAAGACAAACAACCATAACTGCAAGAAAGAATGCGTTGAATTTTGGTGACAAATCTTGCAGAATTATCCATAGTGAAAAAACTACTCTTAGAATTATTAATATATTGACTAGATATATCAACATATGTTGTAAGAAAAATACTCAAATTTCTAGAGACTTATTATCTGCCCTACAAAAAAACAAATATGTCATCGACATATAAAATATGAGAGGGAATGAGATAACCTTGCGAACTAGCCATATGTAGAATCTTCTTATCATTCACAAGCTTAGAGATACCTCTACTAAGAACTTTCTTTGCAAGACAGAAAAGTAAATGTGACAAATTATCACCTTGTCTGACACCTCTACTATAAGGAAAAAAATCCACCAAACTAACATTTATTATGATAGAAAGCATAGCTGAATGGAGAATTGTACTAATCCAACTGACAAATGAGGGGTGAAAACCAAAGCATGTCAAAACTAATAATAAGAACTTCCAACTCAGAGTGTCAAATGCTTTATGAATATCAACTTTGTAAGCCACATTACCTCCTCTAACCTTTTTAGAAAACATGTTAATAGCTTCAAAAGCAATACCAATACAATCCTGAACCTGTCTAGTTGCACAAATCCATATTGATTAGGAGAAATGATTTTAGCATCCACAAGTGCAAGCCTATCCGCTAGTATCTTGAAAATAATCTTAAATTTGAAATTAGAAACAACAATTGGCTTGTAATCTTTAATGGGTTAAGGACCTTGAATCTTAGGAATAAGAGATACCATATTACTGTTCATTCTAGGGAGAATCCAGTTTTGTTTAAAAAACTATTGAACAACATTGCAAACATCTATCCCAATAATTTCTCTGCAAGAATGATAGAAAACACCACCAAAACCATCAGGACCAGGAGCACTATTATCATTAAGATTAAAAACAACATTTTTGATTTCCAAAAAATCAGGACATTTAATCAACATCATATTCTCCTTAAAGGAAACCAGCTCAGGAATATAAGTACCAATAAAGTCTTCTATATTGCTTGTATATTGAACATTAGAAATAGACTCAACATAAAGATTTTTATAAAAGTCCAAAATATGATCCTCAATGAGTTTAGGATCCTCAATAACCTCATTTTCAATCCGTAGACGATGAATTCCACTAGAATTATTTCTCCTCTTGACCAAAGCATGGACAAAAGTAGTATTTTGATCCCTATCTTTAAACCATAGAATCTTTGCCCTTTCTTTCCAAAACAAATATTGATAGTGAAGAGCATGATCAAGCTCCTTCTTAGCAATCTTTTCTTGACAGAGAAGCCCATCAATATCAGACAAACTAGCAATTTCTAAGGTTTGTTGAATACCAAGGTGGGGAGACCCTGCTTAAGAAGAATTGCATTGTGAACATTACCAAAAAGAATTTTTATTCTAGTCTCAAAGCTCAATTTTCAACCTTTTTAACTTATGTTGCAAAATAAACATAGGACAACCAACAACCTTATTAACCTAATAATCATGAATAAGCTCATACATGAAGTATCCTGAAGCCACATAGAAAAGAAACAAAAATTGCTAACCTTCCTTAAAGAATTACTAGCAAGACTAACAAGAATAGGGGAGTGGTCAAAACAATTTTTAACAAGAATATGATAAGTACAAGAATCTCATTCATCCAGACACACTCCATTACATAAAGTCATATCCAGTCTTCTATAAATTCTATGCAACCTTCTCCATTACACCAAGTATAACAAGGTCCAATAAAAGGCATACAAGAAAGATCATTAGTATTAATCCAATTAAGGAATTCATTACAAGAAACCTGATTAGGAGTCACCCCCTTTGCAATCATCCCCCGAGAGAACACCATTAAAATCTCCCAAAATACACCAAGGCCTTTTGAAGAAACTAAGATCCCTCCACAAAAATCGTCTAACCAAGTATGTGTTAGCACCATAAACACCTGCATAGCTAAAGCATTTATCATGTAGAAGGCAAGTTACATAAATAAATAGGTCATTAACCAAGAAATTTTGGACAAGATTTGGAACCGACAAACACCAAAGCTTAACAACTTTATTAGCAATAGGAGACGTAACCAAATGCATATTAACAGATTTGAAAAGGACATTGAAAGCATCAATGTATGACATCATAGGTTCAAGAAGAAAAATAATGAGGGGTTTATGTTGTTTAAGTAAACTAATCAACATCTCCACAATTTTATGGTTTCTCATCCTCTATCATTCCAGAGAAATGAAGAGACCTTCATTGCAACTTTTTAGAGAGAACTGCCTTAGTAGATTTTTTAGATTTACTAGTCCTCTTAGGTGGTCTCCTTGGTTTTCTAGTCGTGCGAACAATTTCCTTCCCAATATAACTAGCATGCTCCTCCATCTCAATAAGAGCTGCCCAAAATTTGGAGACGACCTGATTTTCAATAGTGATATGTTCATAATTAAATTCAACAATGGCAGTCAAAATAATTGGCGTACCAGTATGAGGATCATCCCCCACATATGTAGTTTCCAAACCATCAAGAGAGGAAAAGTGATTTTGCAGGACCAATGTATCATTATCTGGGAGTAGTGTTTTAACATCCCCAAGTGATTTAGCATTCCGAGGAGAGGTATGAGGCGACGAAGAAGGTACAACCACGGTAGCAGAGACCTCCACATGATGACCATCAATAGGAGTCGTAATTGGTGCTTTAACATCCCCAAGTGATTTAGCCTTCCGAGGAGAGGTATGACGTGACAGATATGGTACAACCATAATATCAGAGACCTCCACATGATGACCATCAATAGAAGTCGCAACTGAATCTCCTACAAGTTGTGACTCTGAACCTTTGGCTTGCATAATAGCTGGTGAATTCCTTACCATCCTCAGTTTTGAAACCCTAACTGTATCGGAAGGGGGAGTGAACAACCCCTGCCTGGGTTATGACTTATCATGATCCGAGGCATCCTCGAGAGGAGGGATATATGCAAAATCATCCTCTCTTCCATCTGTATTCTCAGAAGCAAGGTAACCCAAGAGTTACCCTGCATTAGCCCCGCTAGGAGCATCAGTTGTCAAATTACCAATAAGACTTTCCACGAGTTTTAGTTATGGATCTTTCTTCCGATACTCTTTATGTTGTTTAGGAACCTCGACCTTCCCCTGTTCCCGTTCACCAGGAATTGTCTTCTGAGATGACTTATGTTGAGGTTCAGGAACATGATCCTGATCATGAATCACGCGGCACTGAGCAAGCTCATGCCCAATCATCTTACAGTGAGAGAAAAATGGAGGGAGCCATTCATATTCCATCAAGACAAAGGACAATGACAAAGCACGAATGGACTTAGGTTTGTATTGTAGGCGAAGAGACTTGGAACTTAAGTCACATCTTAATGGAAAGATGTTGAAGCCAAAAGCAAATTACACACTTGCAACAGAGGAAATTAAACATGTGTGTCAATGGTTAAAAGATCTTAGGATGCTTGACAGATATTCTTCGAACTTGGCTAGATGTGTTGATGTCAACAAGGGAAGGGTGCTTGGGATGAAAAGTTATGATTGTCATGTGTTCATGGAATGCCTACTTCCCATAGCATTTAGTTCATTACCAGCTCATGTTCTAAATCCCATTATTGAGGTAAGTCATTTTTTCAAAGATTTGTGTTCTACAACACTAAAAGAAGATGACCTTACTA
>Ga0123341_1000991_pt1 | contig 20078 bp, 7 predicted proteins | sample Turbeapinknodule_FD_89959 | JGI IMG/M metagenome (GOLD analysis project Ga0123341, IMG submission 89959) | Root nodule microbial communities of legume samples collected from Mexico - Turtle bean Mexico pink nodule | ecosystem: Host-associated > Plants > Roots > Nodule | place: Mexico: Nepantla...
AGCCAAAACTCAATAGACACAGTGACGAATGTCTGGTAAAAATTTCAGAACAAAATACCCAAGGAGTAAGGCGTAGTAAGTCCCAGACCGAGAGTGAACAAAACCGGTTTTCCGAAAACAAAAGGTCCTGACTTTTCTTCCCCGTATCTTCTTTTTGTGATTCGTTTATGGACGTGCCTCCTTGCCTGGATGCAAACAACATACGAAAGTGTTTGTCTTAATTTTTTTCAGCGCAATACGGACCCTGAATGAAATTTCAGAAATTAGACCGGAATTTCACAAGTTTCGGTAGAGGATAGCCTTGGTTTGGTCAAAATTTCTGAAAAATTCTCCCGGAATTGTTTTTTCCTTAAACTTAACCCAAGAATCTCCACTGAATTTGGGACAAAACGCGACAAGTTTCAGGACAAACGGATGTGTATTCACCCACGAAAAAAATCAAACAGTTTCACACACAAACGAACCTTCCTTTCAGCCCTGGGAGTGACGAATAAAAGTTTTATTGCCAATCTTGTGGAACGAATCTGGGGCTCAAACCTCAGCCAAAACTCAATAGACACAGTGACGAATGTCTGGTAAAAATTTCAGACCAAAATACCCAAGGAGTAAGGCGTAGTAAGTCCTAGACCGAGAGTGAACAAAACCGGTTTTCCGAAAACAAAACGTCCTGGCTTTTCTTCCCCGTATCTTCTTTTTGTCATTCTTTTATGGACGTGCCTCCTTGCCTGGGTGCAAACAACATACGAAAGTGCTTGTGTGAATTTTTTTCAGCGTAATACGGACCCATAATGAAATTGCATAAATTAGGCCGGAATTTCACAAGTTTCGGTAGAAGATATAGCTTTGGTTTGCACAAAATTTCTGAAAAATTCTCCCGGAATTGTTTTTTTCCTGAAATTCCGCCCAAGAATCTCCACTGAATTTGGGACAAAACGCGACAATTTTCAGGTCAAACAGATGAGTATTCACCAACGAAAAAAATCAAACAGTTTCACACACAAACGAATATTCCTTTCAGCCCTGGCAGTGACGAATAAAAAATTTATTGTCAATCTTGTGGGAAGAATCTAGGACTCAAACCTTAGTCAAAACTCAATAGACACAGTGACGAATGTCTGGTAAAAATTTCAGACCAAAATACCCAAGGAGTAAGGCGTAGTAAGTCCCAGACCGAGAGTGAACAAAACCGGTTTTTCGAAAACAAAACGTCCTGGCTTTTCTTCCCTCTATCTTCTTTTTGTCATTCGTTTATGGATGTGCCTCATTGCCTGGGTGCAAACAACATAAGAAAGTACTTGTGTGAATTTTGTTCAGCGCATACGGACCTAGAATAAAATTGCTGAAATTAGACCAGAATTTCACAAGTTTTAGATTACTCTTGTAGAAGAAGAGGATATACTTAACCTGTTATTATTAAATAAGTGTGGTTATGGGGGTTTTATCTAGACCTATTAGCCAAAATAAAGAGAAATAAATAGGTGAAGGATTATATATTAAGGGAGAAAATATAGAGAATAAGTTAGTTATTAAGAAATGATAAATGAATATAACTAATGCAATAATAAAACTTACTGAAAAAGTTAGAAAATACTCTATACTAATAAGATGTTATTTAAAAATGATCAAACTTAACAAGTGCCAGGTTGTACATTAACTTCAATTAGTAGTATAATTTTTTTTTACGTTAGTAATGCATAGAAATTATGTTTGTATCTTTAAAATAAATTTAAATAAAATTTATATTTTAATTATTCGATTAGTAAGATTGGAAGAAGTTTCAATGCCAAACGCATGTACATAGTACAAGGAAGTTGGAGGAAATAATTAATGGATAATGTTTCATGAGATGGGAGTAAGGAGCAATAATATTTTTTTAAAAATAGTGTAAATTAAACCTATTTACTTTTATAAAAAAACAACTTCTAAATGCATTTTTTTAAATACAAAAAAAACTAAATGTAATTTAACAAATCCCTATAGTTATTCATTGAAATCATTAGATTTTTAAACATAACTCACAAATTAGCATGAAACTCAGGAAGAGTTATTTTCGGGCATAAATTACGGGCCTAACTTGTCGAGAACTCTACCAGGACTTCTTCTTCCTGCACCCCCATATGTTCTCCTCTCACCTCCATAAATTTTTTGTATTTAAAAAATATCCTTCTGAATTACCTAATACAAAAGTTTATTTTCATATTTGTACTTATCCAAAAAAAAAATTTAAGATGCATTTCAGATTACATAATTCAAAAGTTTATTATAAAGATTATGTACTTCAAAAACCTTTTTTCAGATAAGCAATTAATTTTTCGAATTATATAATCTATAAACTTTTTCTAGATTTGAGAAAATTTTCCGAATTATATAATTCAGAATATCATTTTAAAAAAAAATATATTTCAGATTACATATTACATAATCTAAAAATTATTTCTAGATTATGAAATATAATATGAAATACCAATTTTTAGAAATATATTCCAAATTACATAATTCGTAAATATGTAATCTAGAATATATATAATTTTTAAAAATTGTTTCTGGATTCTATAAATCTATGAGGGTGGCACAAGAAGGATGGAGGTGCGTGAAGAAGCAGTTCTATACCAGTAAGAACCAAGTCTAGGTGAAGGCATTTTGATTCATTTCACACAAATTCACTACATTGAGATGTAAATGGACAAGGAAATGGATGCACTTAATACACAACTATGCACTAAATTTCACTACAACGGCAAGGAGTTGATATAATTGCTTTTATCTCAAACCCAAAAACCCATCCAACGATACAAACAAGTTTTGAAAATATTTTGAGAAAAAGAGATGTTTGCATGGGATGGTAAGGATCATTATGTGGTCAAGCAATTCTCCCAAGTCCCATACTTGGAGCTGAAACTCCCACCACCGCTTTGCTGTGCATGCTCAGAAATAACAGTGCGAGCACAAACATCCCAAGTCCTTGCTATCTCCCCAAGGGACATAGGTTGTGACAGACTTCGTAAGGATATGCTAAACCTTGACTTTGCTTTCATAGAAAGATCTTCATTCTCCTTACTGAAACAAATATTCAATACCACTTCTGTTAAACACAAGAATTCTCAGTACATTTAACATAAACTACGGAGTCTGATACAATAAATCAAACCCGTGCTTCATGAATGAAAAAAAAGTCATAATCAACTTTTTGTAAGATATGAACAATACATTTATTCCTTTTGTTGATAAATGCAAAAATAGAACTTATTTGTCATGATAATTCATGATTTGGTGAGTAAAGATTTTGTTTAAAAGAAAATAAGACTCATAAGAGATGCCAAAAAGCTCATTTTCTCACCCAGATTCAACTGGAAACTTGTCGAGGAGTATGGGGGAACAGTTAGGATAATTCGTGGGAACAAGCAAGCGCAAGGGTTGAATTGGTGACTGCAAGGTAATAAAACACAAATAAGGACAAAGTTAAAATTTCTATAACAAAGATGCACGTGGTTTAAGTGTTTTAAAGCCCACCATCTGTACTGAAGCATACTGGGATTTTAAGCTCGGACTGAGAGCCACAGCATTGTAAGAACACTTGACAATGGTCCCTTCTGTCCCTTCAGCCGCAGCTGCTGCTGCTGTTGGATCAACTTCTTCATTGCTTATGTCTACTACTGTGTCAATAAGTCGTTGATTAACCTCCCTAATTTCTTCCAAAAGGGAATGATTAGCCTACAATATAAGTCACACAAATTCCTTATCAACAATCAAAGGCTGCATGTTTAGAGTAAATCCATAAATTATAAAGTGACTTCCTAATTTTCACAAGGTTAACTTCAGAATAATTTTAAAACATAATAACCAACGAATCATCTAATGCTCTGATGAAGCAAATGTCAGAAGCTAAACCAGATCATGCAAAATCGAAGTTATTATATGATGAATCCAGAACTGTCCAAGTCAACATTTGACCTGTTAAGAGAGTTAAACATAAATAGGATCTTTGTTCTATAGCTCATGCTGCCCTTAATTATTGTCCATAAAGAGGGAGAGGTTCGGGTGGATAATGATTATTTGTAAAAAAAAAGACATTATTAATTAAAAGAATTGAAGAATAACAAGTCAACATGATTCAGCCTAACCATAATACATTTTTATCTTTTCATGATAATCGCTATTCTTTTTTGGTAATATATTTAGTACCATTTGTATCTTTAAGAAAAGAGTGCTTACCCATTAAATTGATCAAATTAATATAAAAGAAAATCTAATTCAATAATTTCTATCTCAATTATGACTAGATCCTGAAAAAATGTCCTGAAAGATCATAATCAGAGTTATAAACTGTGTTCTTTTACAAAATACTGGTAGTTGCAAAAAAACGTGTGCTATCATGAAATTAAGGCGTTCATCAGTTCAAATACCCCCACCATATGTTTATTTCTTTCCCCTTGCCCCCACCTGGATCTTTGTTTGTTGCGTGAACTGAATATTTGATATGAAAGCAACAATGCATATTTGATATATAGATATTTCACCATCTAAACGACGATATGAAATTACACCTTTCTATATACTTCTATATTGAACTAGCAGCAATGGTTTATGAGTCTGACTCCTTGAAATCATAAATGGTGAAGTAATTACATAATATGTTAGAGCATATGCCATCTATGTGTTTATGTCCATTCATAAAATGCAATGGCTAGCCCAAAATATAAGACCATAAAGTAAAAGATATAAATTATAAATAAAATGTAACACCTAAAAAACATAGTACCTCAACCCTCGGCATCTTGAATCTAGATGTTGCAGTTGAATCCAAATCAGAGACCTCAGTAGCAGCTAACTGCTTGATACTATCATTCATGCTACCAGCAGAAGATACAACATTCAAGGGTGTAGCATAAGTGTAGCGCTTCATCCTCCTAGTTCCATTGGCACCATCTTGTGTGATAAAATTTCTTGCCTGAAGGCGACAATTAGTCATAGCGACCAAATCTTCACCCACAGCAGCTCTGGATCCATTACCTGGTGCTGATCCTGCTATCCTATCGTTCATGCTTACAACTGAACCAATATCACTAACAGCAGAACATAATGTTTTTGATGACATTGATTTCACCTGAAATCATGATTGGACGGAAATTTGCCAGTTGAAAAATTATGGAAACCTTTATGAATTGTCAAATTTGTAATAAACTTAAAGAGCAAAGTCACAGAACAGGCCAGCCTAAGATTAACCAGACTAACCGCTTTAATTAGACGCTCAATAGGCTGTTCAGGAACAGTCGACTTTCCAGATGTGGATACAAATGCATTACCAAGAGCACCATCAGGACCAGTGAACTCTGCAAGTAAAGGAGAGGCTGATATTCCAGGTGTTCCAATGGCAAGGGATTGAGCAGGTGCTGTTGCACCCCCTGATTGTTGATATCCAATATTTGCAGCATTTGATATCAATGAAACACCAGAAATGGGCTTTTCAGAATCCCCTGGCATAGGAGATGGAGCCAAGGGAGGTGAGGGAGTGGGTACTACAAAAGGTGAGTTAGCAGATTGCAGAGGTGTAGCAACTTTTGTGAGAGATGGAAGGTGGTTTTGCTGGTCAACCTGAGGAGATGAGTGTTGCGGAATCTGAGGAGATGTGGCCTGGAGTTGGGGAGAAGAACCAGGAAAAGGACTCCCTTTCATCTGTTGATGGGGATAAGCTGAACGTTGACTGGATGTAAGATGTTGCTGAAAGACCCCTGGCTTAACTCCAATTCCTTGCCTCATCTTAATGTCATTTGCATCATTCATTTGGTGAAGTTGTTGTATTTGATGAGTTGGCAATTGTGCAGGCAGCTGTTGCTTTGCTGTCTGGTGTAATTGCTGCTGCTGCTGTTGCTGCTGTTGCATGATCTGCTGTTGCTTCCTCTGCATCAATTGCCGCTGATATTGTTGCTTAAGCTGTTGATTCTGTAACATCTGTTGCTCCTGTTGTTTTAGTTGCTGGTGTTGAAGCATACTAGAACCTTGCTGAAGGGGATTAAGATTTGGCTGGATTACACTAACCCCAGATTGTGAAGACAAGGAGTTAACATTAGTTTGTTGAGGAGCACTAGCAGGGTTTTGTTGGAGTGAGCTCACTGCAACCTGTTGTATGGAGTTTACAGCATTTCCTAGTCCTGAATCCAAATTGGTATTTGGTTGCATTGAATTCATCTTACTCTGCTGTGCTGTAGATACACCAGACAGAGAATTATGTTGCATGTTTGCCATATTATTCTGCTGCATTGTTGCTACAGAGCCTTGCATATTTGCTGCTTGCAACTGAGAATTCATTTGATTTTCATGAGACTGCACTTGTGTAACTTGAGGTTGTGACTGTGACATGGAATGCATATGTGGTGGGGGAAGCTGTCCAGGCAAGTTTTTCTTAGGTCTATTTGTATTTATAAAATTAATAATCTGCTTCTCATATGAACCCAGTTTCTCCTTGAAACTAGCTGAGATGTTACTCTTGGAAACCTGAAGGAATGTTATAATTCGTTCCAGCATCATTTTAAACACCTTCAGCTTATCGAGCTGTTCTGACTTTGGTTGTTGTGAAAGAGAATCGTGCTGATAGAAAAAGAAAAAAGATACGAGGTTAAACAGTAAAATAATTTGAGTAAAAATGAAAACAATAAAGGACTTCTCCTTTTAGAGTTTGCATAATAATAATAATGACAAAAGCTTCTTTGTCCATAGCTGCTATTAAAAAGTTGCCTGACTAAACATACCTGTTGAAGTCTAGAAGTAATCTTTTGGTACATTTCATTCAACTCTGGCAAGTAACTTTCTTTCATTGATTTAATCTGCCATTTAAAATAAACAGAAGCAAATAATCAAATGCATTATAAACCTCGCAATCTCCTGTGCAAGAAGATTTGTACCACTATTGCCTTAAGAACAGATTGACAAATTAAGATATTTTATTCAGCAAACTGAAACAAAATTTAAGTCATATGCAGTTACATGTAATACACAAAGCAAATATTTGATAAGAGTTCTTGTTATTTTTCAAAAATTGATAGAGTTCCACGTTCTTGTTTAAATTCCTCACAATAAACATCATCAATCTTCATTGTTTTATTTTAGGGCTCGTTTAACAAATATTTGTTGCTCAACCCAATTAACTGAAAGAAAAATGATGATAAGAAATAGTATATTACCTTTTGATAAACTTCTTCTTGCCAATCACCCCCACTTGACTGTCCAGTCTGTGCTGTTGAATCCAGAGAAGCTACAAAAGATATTTCACACACATATGAGCTAGGGCTAAAAGAACGCAGAAATGTTTTGCTTTTAAAAATAAATGAGGTAATTGCAAACTAAGTTAGTGAATATTATTATATCATATATAGAAGATACATTATATGTGATATCCTGTGTTGTTGCTTTTCAGAAAGTCTGTTGCTTAACTTATATGGACCAGTGATTTATAGCACAAACATCACAACAGAATTTGAGACTTGCCACAAGCATTTAGACAAGGCAAAAAAGTTATGGAGGAAAGACAAACAAACCAGAAATGGTAAATTTGAAGCAATAGTCCCAATATTTCTTTTAAAGAAATAAGACGATAATCATAATTTACTGCAGAGAATGCACAAAAATGCACTGAATTATTGTATTTATTTTACATTTTCATTTTCTTTGCAATTTTTTGACAAGAACTGATGACAATGCGAGAGTTATCCAAGGCAGTACAAATGAACTCCTACATGTAGATTCGTAGAATCATAAGATGATTCTACTTCTACATGCTTGTAAGAAGGAGTATCCTGATCCAGAAGAAAACTCGTTCCACTGAGATCATGCAGGGATTGTGTTCCAGCATGTCAAATTACTGGGATCAAGCAATCCCAGTAATCCTACCTTGGGTTTTGCATCTTGACCTGCTGGCAAAAATCAAACCCAAACCCAGATAATACCCAAAACGTAAATGACATATTGCAGGACCCTCATACCTGCAAAATACAATGTATACAAAATAAACAATATCTGCTAAAACAATCATATTCATCAAAACTGAAATTGTGAGTTTCTCAATATGTAACTAGAGACTGGGTGTAATTTCTGTATTGCTCGCACCAGAGCCTATATAGGTCTAGCTGTCTAGGGCAAGGACAGAACAGAGCTACCACCTTAAAATCAAATCACAATAGAGGTAACCTTCCGTACAATGGTCAAGGAAGAAGGGTTCTAAGTCCTATTATGTTTTGAAAGCAAAATAAAAGACATATAGAATAGCTGCCTGTTGTTGGTTCAGTCGCACATTGCTAGAGTATGCTTTACATTACTATGCCTGTTCTATTATATTTTGATGTCCAGTCCTTTCTCTGTTTATGTAATATTACATTTTGCTGGGCAACCCTCAAAGTTCACTGAAAAATCAATCTTTTTAGTGTTTTAATGTTGCTATTTGCATCTTTAACTTGTGACCTTGGCACTATTAGAGGACTTAGGCCATCTAATTCTTTTGCTGGGCAGACAAGGGTTAGACCTTGCACAATTAGACCTATATTGTATTTAGAATAAGAGTTTATTCCAATGTCAGTAGAGATTTCAAAGTTATCCAACCTATTTATGTTATATAGATGTTTGAAATACAATTTTTTATAAGATGGAGATCTTTTAAACCATGATGTGATCATACAATTTGTCTACCTCCTAAATGACCCAAGGTAGTAGGTAGGTAGGCTCACAAATTTGACCACCTTGAAACCAACAATTGACAAAAGGTAAAGCACACAAAGAAAAATGCACAATTGCAATTTCACATACTTGATGAAGTTTCTGGAAGGGGTCTCTGTGATTGATATAACTGCTTCTGCTGATCAAGAACATTTGATTGTTGAAGTAAGGGACCTGAGGCCTGAAGCCTTTGTTGCATATCTCGTTGCAAGGAATTTGGCTGCTGTTGCAAACCCAACTGTTGTTGCAATTGTGCAGGCTGAGATTGAATCTGTGGCATCAACTGCTGCTGTGAAGCCAGAGACTGTGACTGCTGCCCTTGAGATGGTAACAAATTTGATGCATTTTGCTGAGATTGTGGTTGAATTTGGACCTGTGATTGTTGTAGCACGTGTGCAGAGTGCTGGCTTGTTTGCATACCTGAGTTGCCAGATTGAGGTCCTAGGACCTGCTGTTGCTGTAACCCAGAGACATTATTACCCAACTGTTGATGCATATTCGATAGGCTGTTTTGTTGATTTATTAATTGTTGCTGTTGCAGGTTGGAGAGGTTATTCTGTTGTGCAAGTAACCTCTGTGGTTGCTGCAAATCACCAACATTATTCTGTGTCCCATGTATTTGGGCATGCTGCATGTTTGTTGCATTTCCCTGTGCCCCCATAAGTTGTTGTTGTTGCTGCTGTTGTTGCTGTTGTTGCTGTTGTTGCTGTTGTGGAGGTAATATTGACTGTTGACCAATTGGTGTTTGTTGCTGATGAATGATCGAATTTTGTTGTGGTTGCTGTTGCCTTAGAACTTGGGAGTGTTGCTGAAGGACGGACTGTGTTGATTGTTGAACATTATTTGATTGTTGATTGTGCTGGATGCTAGGTAGAGATGTCTGCATCATGGGATTCTGCTGCATAACAGATGATGTTTGAATGACAGGTTGTTGAGAAGATTGCAACTGATTTGGTTGTAGAAGACTCTGCTGCTGTTGTTGTTGCTGTTGCTGCTGCTGCTGTTGTTGTTGCTGCTGATGGAACTTCTGCCTCAAAAGCTGTTGTTGAATTTGTTGTTGGTACAGATATTGTTGCGGATTTTGTGATTGCTGCTGTTGTTGGGGAACAACCTGCTGCCTTGCTTGAATTTGTCTCTGGGAACCAGCAAACATATTTTGCATGTTGGAATTTTGGTTAATGGTGTTTCCCACTGAATTCTGTCCAGGCATATTCTGCATATTGGGATTATTCTGGCCAACATTTTGGATTGGAGTCTGGGTTAAACCCGATGATTGAGATGCAATATTATTTTGAATAAGCTGTTGGCGTGCCTGAGATTGATTGGGCATAGGAATAGAATGTTGCTGCCCAGGATTGTGAACTTGGGGTGGAATAACAAGTCCTATTACATAAACAATGATAGGTTAAGTCAGAGAAACCCACAAAAAAACTTAAGATATTACATCAAGATCCAGATGAATTGTTAACAACACACAATTGAAATTTTGCAACCTTAGAAGGAGTTGAAGTTACCAAAAAGCTATTAAGCAAGCAATAAAGGTCCAAATAAAAGAGAGTAACGGGTATAAACAAGCAATACTACCTCTAATAATGGACACAAGTTGGCCTTCAGTGGGAATAAAGACTTAACAATGTGATTCAAGCTTTATGAACTTTTAAAAATTAAGCATTTCACCTCTTTCTACCTTTTTGGGTTGTTTTCATTCTACTTTCACAATTAGATTGATTTTGGTCGGCGAACACCTAGATTTTGTAATTTCAATGTGCTCTTTTTGGTCCAAGACTAATGCTAGAGATTAACAAAAGATTCCTAATGTACTATACAACACTTGCATCGCTAATCAATCACTTAGCTCAAATCCACATACAATCTTAACCAAACATCTTTCAAGACTAAATGCCTCATAATAACACTAGAGGAAAGAAAACAACAATAAGACATCACAAAATATCAAAGAAAGCTAAAAGAAATTCAACAAGATGTAATCAATATTAAAACAAACAAATTACATGTATTTGGTATTCAAGATTAAACCAAACAATTAAAAATAAAATTTCTTTAATTAAGATCCACAACAAAATACTAAAATCAGCATGGAAACAAGTGGCAAGGGCAAAGGAAACCAAAATTGCAAGTTAACAACGGATTTAAACACAGACACTGAAATGTTTTTACAGATAAATTTTAACAAGTTGATATCATCAAAAAAATTTAAAAGGAACAAAGACTCAAAAACAAACAACCAGGATCGTATGTAACACCACCAGACAAAAATAAAATGTTAGTGATTCTTCACATCAATAGGACACAATACAGTCCCAAAAACTTAAGCTGAACTAGAAACAACTCCAAGTTAGATCCTGTTGGAATGAGAATATTGCCACTATGCCAAGGTTATTAAAATCTAACCTGGATCGGGAGGTTTATTACTTGGACCACCTTGGTTTGGAGGGTTGGCCATGGTGCCTTGGGATTTAGTCTCCATTGTAAGCATCTTCAAAGATATTTTCCGTAGATAATCAGACTGAAATAAGGGAATATCACATTAAAGCATCAGTCTTTCATTTCGTACGTGTTTGTATACATAACCATAAGTTGATAAATCTAAAATCAAATAGTACCTGGCTTGTGGCAGCAGTAAAAATCTTCTCTTCAAACCTTTGAGCAATCTTCTGAAGTTCATGCAATCCCTCTTGACCAGAAACAGGAAGATGTCTTTTTAACGTGTCCATTCTATAGAAAATGAAGAAAGTGGTTTATTAACTAAATAATACAAATTATAGAAAACTTATGGTCAATAGACAATCCTAAAATGTTATAAGCTCGTTCAAATGTAAGAAGCCCTCATTGAAATCATACACAATTTCAGAACAAAAAACAAATATAGTACAATGGATATCAGAAATGGAGTGCAAAGCATCATTTTGATAATGTAGATAGTTTCTCCTCTACGTACAAATCTGATGATTGCATGACTGAAAAAGAAGAAAAAGAACAATAATACATAATTCCAAGAAGAGTCACCAGGAGCATAACAAGAGAAAATACTATTGCTCATAAAAATAGTTCTTCATTTTCTTTATTTTATACTTCTTACTTAGACTTGGAAAACGTATGTCCTTTAATTTCTTTGTTATATCAAGGTGTAAATAGTAATTGCAGTTTAGGTTGTAATTCGGCCTAAATTTAAAAAGTCAATCATGCCCAAAAAGGAGCATCAAGTTCGGCCAAGAGAAGAGAGAAACAACAGGAGAGTTACACACACATAGAAAGTGTGATACAACCACAAAAAGTATGAGGTTAATCTTGGTCATTGAAAAGATCTAGGAGATTTAAATTTAAATTTTCGGATTTCCCTCTCTTTCTCCTCTAACATTTTCGGCTAAGGCTAGCATGAGTGGATAGATATAACAATTCCCTTTCCTTGTAAATAACTTTTGAAATATATGAAAATTGAGAGTTTGAAGCACTTGTGAGAGTAATTCTCATCCATGAGTTTTATGTTGATTTCTAGAAATCAAACTGGTTATTCTTCCTTTGTGCTTATCTTGAAGATGGAGGTGGAACTTCAAATTCAAGTGGCGGGCCTTGCTTCTTCCACCATCTAAGTATTCTCCATATTTTCTCTTTTAATTTGTGTTAACGTTCTTATGCTCTATAATTTTCGGTTCAATTTTATTCTAATCCATTTCTATCCATAGTTATATTCTTGTTAATGATTCTATTCCCCTAGCTTGAAGTCTATATTGTTCTTGTATTGAATTCTAATATATACTAGTTCCTATTCTTATATTGATCTTGTGATTAGAACCATTGATTCAAGCCTCTCAATAATTGATTTCATGTTTTAAGGCAAGGATAAGATTCAACTCCAATTGTTACCTTGCTCCATATGCATTTAAGCTTCCTTTGCATATATGACCTTTATAAAAAACGTAAGAGAAAAACATCCTACTAATAGTCCTATAGTTTTCCACTAAATATCCATCTACCACACATTCTCTATGAAGAGAAAATATGTATAACCTATTCAAGAGCAAAATACACAATCCTAAATCAGTTTGCAAAGACAAACATGTTCTGCTGTGAAAATAATGGCAGTAACCTCCAACCAAACTCACCAAATAGCACATGAAAAATAATAACAGCACATAGAGAAAAAAAAACTCTGCCCTACTCCTCCTTTGAGACATCTAAAACAAATAAGCAAGTGCCCCATATTCTAAGGATACACCCATGATAGCAAAAGTTTATTCTAAAACATTGTGCAATAACACCAAATAATTGAAAAGTTGTATTTGCCGGTGATAGTGTTCAACCCCCAAGTATGACTATATCCCACTCCAAGGTTGTTAAACTCAAGATACTACCTAGGATCAGAGGAGTGAATAGCAGTAACTCGGATCATAAGATCCTAAGTTTCTACCAAAAATAATTATAAATAATGCATATGCATAAAAACACCACAGATAAAGAAAACAACCTCACATCATTACAAAACTTAAGTTGAAATCCAAAATCATAGATTTATAGACAACTAAAGAGTGGAATTAAAATTTGTAACATGATAAAAATAATTCATAAAGTTCTTAAAATAATTAATAAATAGAATTAAATTTAATAATAGGTCAGAAAGATAATTTTAGAACAGTTATGAAAAATAAAAGGGTGATTAAAAAATTAATTCAGCAGTTCAGCCACTGTGAGAGAAGCCAAAGCATAGAATTAAAAGATAGAAAAGAGTGGGATGAGATGAGAGTGACTGGATCACTGAGCGAGAGAGACCCAGGCTGGGTAGCAGTGGCTGACCTTGAGAAAAAGAGAAGACAGAAGCTGAGATGTTGGGTAACAGGAGCAACTACAGTGCAATAACCAGCAATTGTAGCAACTACGCACAGTGAAAGTAGCAGCAAGGTGGAGCTTCAGCAGGTTATACACAGGTCCAATGATACAATTGAGTGATTTTCATATGGGGGTAAGGCAGTGAATGGCGGAGACCATTTGATAATAGGAGAGAAAAAGGGTAATTTTGACTGCATTCTAACGAGGATCCCATGACTGGGCAAGGTAAATCACAATACCAGAATGATCCCACCCTCAAGAAGTTCAGCTTGCCCAGGACCTTTGACATGTAAAATGATACATGATTTTAAAAAAATTGTCCCACTGACCCATCAATGAGCATGTGCAATGCTGACATGCTAAACCTCATCCCTACACTTTTATTGACATTAAAAACAATCAAAGCGATCTTTTATTAAATATTCGTTTCGAGGAAAAACGAACAGATTTAATTATTTTTTTAACCTATCAACCAGAAATTTGAGCACGTGTTTCGTAATTATTCGTAATTATTCGCAATTATTTGCATAAGACAATTACACAATATGACACAGCCAATCAATGTTCTTTGATATACATTCATTTATCATTTGAAAAGAAGACCACAATCCTCATGGAATAACATTTATCATTGATTTACTTCTGTTGCGGGACAATAGTAAGAAATTACAAATGACATCAGATAGACAACATTAAACCTGAATCTTACATTTTGTTGACAATTCTTTGGCGCGACTCTTGCTGCAGTCCACCTCTCCAATCACTAGTATCCATATTGGCTTCAGTACCTTGATTAGGTCTCCAATTATTGTTATCCATCTAATCTTTTTGATAAACTGAAACACCAAAACCAGACTATTGCTGTCAAATCCGATTCCCAAAAGAACCTGCAAAAGATGAACACAAATGCATGAAATATCATGAAGATAATCCATAGAAATCAGTGGCTCTCTTTCACAGATTATAACCGTCGATCCATAAATTGTCTAGAGTCACGACAACAGTTAAACAGGAGACCAAATTCGTTTCTCCTCAACCGACAAAGGACAGAGGTTTATCCGACTTAATCGTCAACATACCACGCTTAAACCATCTATGCATGCAAACAAACATTAATTTTCTAACGAACAAAACTACGGATTGTCTAGTAATTAATTGTAAAAGCCAATAACAGAATTCCAATTTTACATAAAGTATTCCCTCATTTCAGTCTCTATCTACAATCATATGCCACATCGTAATTCGTTGTTCTCCAAATTTTGCGTGAACGAAGGTGCATCCTGTTCTAATTTTCCTTCAAAATTTTCCTTCAAATTTTTCTTGGAAGATCTTGAGCAATGATTCAAACAAAACTTTTCTACTCGCTCTTTCGATGATTAAAAACCGTTATCAATTACAGAGTGAAGGCAATAACAAGGTTTGAACGATGAGAGAGAAAGAGAAAGAAGATAAATCCAATATTAGAAAACGAACCTTACGGTGGTGGCGATTTTGGGGCGATGGCGAAGGCAGTGTTGCAGATTGCGTGTCTGACTCGTGAGCTTCTACTGTATTGTAGGTAACTTCAAAATGGGTGCAGAAACAAAGCCTCTTTATTGTTATTTTCAAACCCTTCTAACTCCTCCATAATTATTATTTTAATACATAAAATATAATATAGGTAATAAGATAATAATATTAAGAAAAGAAAAAATACATGGCTTCTTTAAGTGGTTGATTAATTAAACTTTAATCACGATTATCAATGTATGATTATATTACATTTAACTATTCAACATACTTTTTTATGTTTTAGGTTATATTTGCCTCCATTTCCAAATATACTAGACCATACGGTTAGGTTAGGTTATGTTATTTTATTACATTGTATTATTTTTAAATGGAATATTATATTTCTATTAATATAAAGTTTAACTATATATAGTTTTATATTTTGCATTGGATTAACTACTTTGCATGCCATTGTGTTTTATTACATCAAAATATATGTTTGTGAATATTATATCCTATAATTATAAACTAAACCAAATCTCATTTTTTAAGAAAAGTAACTTAGTGAGCATGATTTAATTTTGTTAGTTATTTTGGAAGTTTTAAACCTAGTTATAATTAATATTTCACTATATGTTGGTGGAAATAAGATTAACTTGGAGAGAGAGAAAAAATGGAAGGTAAAAATATCTTATACAAAGCTTTTTTATTATTTTATTACATAAAATATAATATAGACAATAAAATCGAATTTAAGCAGTTAATTTTAAGAGAAAATTATACATGGCTTCCTTAAGTGGTTGATTAATTAAAGTCCAAAATTCATCCTTATAAATTATAATATGTTCAAAATTATGAATTAATCTTAAGAAAATATTACAACACATTAGTATAAGAGAGAGAAAAAAAGTTATATCAATCATTATATATGGTAAAACCACATAGGATTAACTCAATTGATATTATTCTATTATAATTTAAAGATGTGAAAAACACATATTTTTTTTCAAACAACTTACTGTCAAATTTGTTTAAAATAGAGAACAATGTTATGGTATAGCTTATATTTTTTTTATTAAGACGTGATTATGATATATAATAATTTTAATCAATACAAATTAATAAAATTTACTATTGTAACATGAAAAATTAATTAAATTTTGTTGGTAAATATATAATAATATTTTAATTATAAATAATGTCAATTACTTAACATTTAAACAAATCCTTTTTAAAATCTGTATGACTGAATATACATTAATATATCATTTTCTATAATATTATAATCTACATGACAGTTGCAATTTGATACTAATATCCTAATATAATGTTTTTTCTTCAAAAACTTGAAAAACACATTTTCAATGCATTCTTTTTTTGTTTTCAAAACACAACGTTCTCAGACTGTTTAGATTATTTATTTGTGTCCTCCCATTTTCTTAACCCAACCTTGTTAGACACAATGTGATAACAAAGTATTAACTTTGAGAAAAAAAAATGTAAGTAATCATTTTATATTCACACTAACATTACAATTACAATAAGTTTGGTCAAAACTATTCTTTATTTTTTCCCTACAGTTATTCAACAAACTTAAACTACTAATGAAACAAAGTATATGTTTGCATTTTTTATTATACTAATGAATTAATTTTAATTTTATATGTTTAGTTAAATAAAGTATGCATTATTATCATTTATATTTGATGTGATCCTAATCTGAATGTAAATAATGTTAGAAAAGCAATGTAAAAGACATATTTACATGAAAAAAACTTAATTATATAGTGAAGTAATGATGTGTTGTAGTTTATTTCATTTTTAAAATTTTCTGTTATATATCAAAAGAATACTTTTGAGACTTAAAATACTAATATTTTAAATTAAAACTAAGAATAAAATAGAATTATCTTATATGTATACAACAATTGAAGTATCTTACTATAAATTATAGTAAATTTAAAATATTAAAACTTTAAAGATATAATCTAAAGTAAAATAAAACATTAAACATATACATATTATGTAACATCCTATTGTTGTTTATATTTATGCATACTTTGTTTCAAATCAAACACATTTATATTTTGTCTTCTTCAATCTTATTTTCTTCATCTTCAGCCAAGAAACTTAGATAAAATGATACAGAAAGTGTGTTTCCCCTGACACTGAATTCTCTCCAGGCATATTCTGGCCAACATTTTGGATTGGAGTATGGGTTAAACCCGATGATTGAGATTGATTGGGCATAGGAATAGAATGTTGCTGCCCAGGATTGTGAACATGGGGTGGAATAACAAGCCCTATTAAATAAACAATGATAGGTTAAGTCAGAGAAACCCACAAAAAACTTAAGATATCACATCAGGATCCAAATGAATTGTTAACAACACACAATTGAAATTTTGCAACCTTAGAAGGAGTTGAAGTTACCAAAAAGCTATTGAGCAAGCAATAAAGGTCCAAGTAAAAGAGAGTAATGGTATAAACAAGCAATACTACCTCTAATAATGGATACAAGTTCAGTGGGAACAAAGACTTAATAATGTGATTCAAGCTTTTTGGACTTTTAAAAATTAAGCATTTCACCTCTTTCTACCTTTTTGGGTTGTTTTCATTCTACTTTTACAATTAGATTGGTTTTGGTCGGCGAACACCTAGATTTTGTAATTTCAATGTGCTCTTTTTGGTCCAAGACTTAAGCTAGAGATTAACAAAACATTCCTAATGTACTGTACAACATTTGCATCCTTTATCTTTTGGTAATCAATCACTTAGCTCAAATCAACATACAATCTTAACCAAACATCTTCCATGACTAAATGCCTCATAACAAGACTGGAGGAAAGAAAACAACAATAAGAAATCACAAAATACCAAAGAAAGCTAAAGAAACTCAACAAGATGTAATCAATATTAAAAAAACAAATTACATGTATTTGGCATTCAAGATTAAACCAAACAATTAAAAAAAAAAAATCTTTAATTAAGATCCACAACAAAATACTAAAACCAACATGGAAACAAGTGGCAATGGCAAAGGAAACCAAAATTGAGTTAACAACGGATTTAAACACAGACACTGCAATGTTTTTAGAGATAAATTTTAACAAGTTGATATTATCGAAAAATTTAAAAGGAACAAAGACTTAAAAACAAACAACCAGGATCGTATGTAACACCAGCAGACAAAAATAAAATGTTAGTGATTCTTCACATCAATAGGACACAATACAGTCCCAACAACTTGACCTGAACTAGAAACAACTCCAAGTTAGATCCTGTTGGAATTAGAATATTGCCACTATGCCAAGGTTATTAAAAGCTAACCTGGATCGTGAGCACCTTGGTTTGGAGTGTTGGCCATGGTGCCTTGTGATGTAGTCTCCATAGTAAGCATCTTCAAAGATATTTTCCGTAGATAATCAGACTGAAATAAGGGAGTATCACATAAAACATCAATCTTTCATTTCGTACGTGTTTGTATACATAACCATAAGTTGATAAATCTAAAATCAAATAGTACCTGGCTTGTGGCAGCAGTAAAAACATTCTCTTCAAACCTTTCAGCAATCTTCTGAAGTTCAAGCAATCCCTCTTGACCAGAAACAGGAAGATGTCTTTTTAACGTGTCCAATCTATAGAAAATAAGGAAAGCGGTTTAATAACTAAATGATACAAATTATAGAAAACTTATGGGGAATAGACAATCCTAAAATGTTATAAGCTCGTTAAAATGTAAGAAGTCCTCATTGAAATCATACACATATTCAGAACAAAAAACAAATATAGTACAATGGATATCAGAAATGGAGTGCAAAGCATCATTTTGATAATGTAGATAGTCTCTCCTCTACGTACAAATCTGATGATTGCATGACTGAAAAAGAAGAAAAAGAACAATAATACATAATTCCAAGAAGAGTCACCAGGAGCATAACAAGAGAAAATACGGTTCTTCATTTTCTTACTTACACCCATGATAGCAAAAGTTTATTCTAACACATTGTGCAATAACACCAAATAATTGCAAAGTTCTATTTGCCGGTCATAGTGTTCAACCCCCAAGTATGACTATATCCCACTCCAAGGTTGTTAAACTCATTTATCATTTGAAAAGAAGACCACAATCCTCATGGAATATCATTGATTTACTTCTGTTGCGGGACAATAGTAAGAAATTACAATATCAAAACTGAATCTTACATTTTGTTGACAATTCTTTGGCGTGACTCTTGCGGCAGTCCACCTCTCCAATCACTAGTATCCATATTAGCTTCAGTACCTTGATTAGGTCTCCAATTATTGTTATCCATCTAATTGAAACACCAAAAACCAGACTATTGCTGTCAAATCGGATTCCCAAAAGAAGGTGCAAAAGATGAACATAAATATATGAAATATTATGAAGATAACCCATAGAAATCAGTGGCTTTCACAGAGATAACCGTAGATCCATAAACTGTGTAGTCACGACAACAGTTAAACAACAGGAAACCAAATTTGTTTTTCCTCCACGAGCAAAAGACAGAGGTTTATACGACTTAGGACGTCAATATACATGCTTAAACCATCGATGCATGCAAACAAACATTAATTTTCTAACGAACAAAACTATGGACGAAGCTGCGTCCTGTTCTAATTTTCCTTGAAAGATCTCGATTAATTATTCAAACGAAACTTTTCGACGATTAAACCGTTACGAATTACAGAGTGAAGCCAATAATAAGGATTGAACCATGAGAGAGAGAGAGAAAGAAGATAAATCCAATATTAGAAAACGAACCTGATGGTGGTGGCGATGGCGAGGACAGTGTTACAGATTGCGTGTGTGACTCGTGAGCTTCTACTTTACTCTAGGTAACTTCAAAATGGGTGCAGAAACCTTTAACTCGTGCAATAATACGATTATACGATACGTACACAGATAAATAATACGATACAAACACAGATAATGATACCATATAGACATGGATTCACACTTTGACATGAATAATAGAATATAGGATACGGAGACCTAAATATATATATATATATAT
>Ga0123341_1000994_pt1 | contig 20036 bp, 9 predicted proteins | sample Turbeapinknodule_FD_89959 | JGI IMG/M metagenome (GOLD analysis project Ga0123341, IMG submission 89959) | Root nodule microbial communities of legume samples collected from Mexico - Turtle bean Mexico pink nodule | ecosystem: Host-associated > Plants > Roots > Nodule | place: Mexico: Nepantla...
ATAAAAATCAAATAAGTTTTTGTTTGGTTTAATTTAATACAAAATTCAAAAATTAAATTAAAATAAAATTTCGGAGCTCTGTTTGAATTAGTTTTAAGGATTTCAGTTAATAACAACTTATTATTCTTTAGTAATTATTGTTATATAATTTCAAAAAAAAATTGTATTTATATATAAATGATATAATCCTATAAATATATTGTAATTACAATATAATGAGTAAAACTGCCTTTAAGAAATATGAAATATTTGTTAGTTGTACCGGGTAGGAGCTCGGTCCTCGAGTAGGTAGGAGTCAGCTCGACCATGGACCTGAAGTTAAGGTAGCGGTGTTGGGTCTGTTTGGTTAATGGGCCTATTTTTCTAATGATGTGCTATGATTTAAATTCAAGTTTATGTGTTTAAAGATAAAATACAAAAAGATATTTTCTAAATATATAAGATAAAATATAAAGAGATATTTTATAAATATATAAGATAAAATATAAATAGATATTTTATTTGTTTGCGTAAAATACGGATAGATGTTGCTAACCCTAAAAAGATAAGGAGACTTATTTTCAGTTAATATTTTCTTATATCAAGTGCAATTGTTGCATGTGCGGTTATAAAAAAAGGGTTGAAACCCTAGGTGAAGGTAAGCTGTTTTTACACACTACCTTGAGAATTATTGAGAATTATTGTTGTTTTTGTGAGCCTTTACTGACTTGAGCATCAGAGTGTGATCGACCGTTAGAACACCCTCTGTCTTAACAGGAACAACATCCAAACATTAAAGAAAGCACAAGTTCCACCACGAGATTCGCCCGCAGAAGTTTACCGCCAAGAACATTAGTTGTTAATTAACTTTTAAATATAACATTATATTTAGATATAGTAAGTAATTTGGTTTAGTTTTTAATTTTGAATCAAACAACTTATTTTCAAATAAGTTTTTGTGTAGTTTTAATTTAAAACAAAATCCAAAATTAAATTAAATCAAAATTTTGGAGCTTGAATTAGTTTTAACGATTTCAATTATTAACAACTTTTTAAACACGGTTTAAATGTCAAACATTTTATAATGAAAAAGTTATCAAATAAATAGAAAAATTATTCTTTTATATAATTATTGTTATATAATTTCAAAATTTTCTTGTATTTATATATAAATTATATAATCTTATAAATATATTATGACGTGTTTCTACATTAAAATACATATTGATGCAAGTAACTACAAATGTTAATATTATTGTTAGTAGAATAAATTAAAAAATATCTCAAAGTATGTAATTTTTTTTTGAAAATTCTAATTAGCATTGTTCTACCGTAAATGTAGGCAGTAATCATTCTTCCCTTGATTGTAGTTTCATGAACCTTTTATTACTTTTCAAAATTTTCAAAGATTAAATCAATATAATTGGCAACATATGGAGTTCAATATAAATGCTTCCTTTTTTGCATCAATAGTCTCCAACTGTCTTGAAATTTGTAGCATTATCAGCAACTACCTGCACTATATCTTCCTCACCAACAAATTATACTGCATCATCTAATATTTTAAATACTTTATCTACAATTTTTGAGATGTCAAAGGTATCTAATGAATAGAGAAACACAATTCCTTTAGGATTGTTCACCAAAAGTTACAAATTGAACGTCTTTTCTTGTCTATCCATTAATCTTTATACTCTTGAAGTTGTATATTAGTTTTGTCCTCTACTTGTTTCATAAGCTTCTCTTTGATATCGTGATATGATGGAGGTTTATAACCAATGTTATATCTACCAAACATGTCACACATTTTTGCAAAAGTTGGATTTCTAATAATATTGAAAGGGATGACACTTGTGTAAAAAAAATCAACAACTTGAGCATCAACTTTTTCTTTATCACCTCTCTTGTATATTTGATTTATAGTAGCTTGAACACCGTTAGTGGATTACTTTTAAATATCTTGCTAGTGCTACCACTTTGTTAACTCTCTTTCCCACCATCAATTTGTCAAAGGTTATTGAACTTTCTTTTCTTCAGTGAGACATCTTTAGCATCTGAGACAACTTTCAACATTAAAACTTTGATTTTTTTCTGGTTGATACACAAGGTTCAAAGTCACATCTAGTTCTGACAATATGATGTTTGAATCTGAAAATGCCTCCATTAAATATCTTTGAGTAGTAATTAGATTTCACTTTTTTTTCCGTTCCTTGAAACATCATTTTCATAATTCCATCCTATGTCTGTTATATTTTCCGCAAAATTCTTACTTTTAGTTGGTAGTGGAAATGTTGAATTTGTACCACCATGACCAGAATTTGAATCACTTCGAGAGATCTTAATTTTTTTTACTATAATATCAAATCAATAAAAAATAATTTATTCCCAAATAAAAAAATCTCCAACCAATTTGCCAAAAATAATAAAAACAACAATCTGCCCAAAAATCCTCAAACCCAACCTAAAAATAATCCTAAACCCAATCAGCTAAAAAACCCAACCCAATTTAAAAATCCTCAACCCTAAACCCAATATGCCAAAATTATGTTATTCTAACCAATATAATTTTAATTAATACATTTGTTTTCATCAAATGATTAAATTGTTTTTCAATCATTGTAACCTTATATAGGGATGTAATATAATTATTTTAAAACAACAAATTTCATAAGAGAGAAAAATAGAAAATTTTAAAATCTTTAGTAGAGATTGAGTTTGCTTTTTAGATAATTCTTGTGCTATAAAGAATGTTTATGAGTTTGTATTTCTATTGTGCTTCATTTGTAACAATTCAGGTGTATTCAACCCTTATTATTGTATTTTGTTGTAAAGTAGATTCATATAGGGTTTATGAATTGTGTGGCTAAGAGCGTGTGTGTTCTTGTAGGATTCAAGATCAACACTCTTGATTGTTTATTGTGTAAACCTTTGTGTTTGGTTTAGTGAATTCTCAGTAGTTTGGTGAGGACTGCATGTAGCTCTCGGTGTGAGAGTGAGCCTATAAAATCTCCTATACAATCTCTCTCTCACTATGATATCTATTATCTATTTTATTTATTACTTTATAATGTTCTGCATTTAAATCGATCGGTTAAATTCATGTAACAACTAGTTTATATTTTGAATATATATTTGTTGTGTTTTTTATAATCGATTGAAGGATAAATTAATTAGTTGATTTTATTAAGTTTTCAATCTGACTTCAGATTTTGCGAATTTTTTTGGAAAACAATTTCTAGGCCACCTATTTTAACACTAAGAAGGTTCATAGATAACATTGTTACATTTACTAACAAATTAGTAAAGAGTACTTAAGTGTGTAAACATCGAAATATGTTATCCCTCATTAGCGAGCCACCCTATGATCAATTGATTAATACTTATGATTTATTTGCCTAAGCTAGGAGTGACTTTTTAATAAAAAATACTTGCTTATTAGCCAAGAGTGAATTTTGTTCAACAAATAATTTTAAACGAGTTAGGAAAAAGTGACTATGATTCAAAATAATACTTGATTTTAGCTAGAAGTGACTAAGTGTCAAAGAATACCTAAACGAGGTTAGCTAGAAGTGATTACATTCCCAAAGAATACTCAAAGCGGTTAGTCAAAGAATGCTCAAAGAGGTTATCCTAAAGTGACTATGTTCTCAAATCATACTTGAAGGAGTTAGCTAGGAATGACTATGTTTCCAAAGAATACTTGAAGGGGTTAGTGAGAAGTGACTACGAGCTAATCAAGAGTTACTACTATATGAAACAATACTCGTATAGATTAGCTAATAGTGGTTACGGGCCAAAATATTACTCATTTTGTATTTCATATATTAGTCTGTTTAATGAAACTTTTGTTTGATTGAAAATTAGACATAGTATACTTTGTTAAACGAGTTAACATAGAAATATATTATGTATTTCTCTCTTATCTTTTTTATATTATATGTTATTAAATAAAATTAAATTAAAAAACATTTTCAAACAATTGAATTTGTTAAACTTAAAATGTCTTATTAATCTCAAAGAAACCATCCTTATTAAAAGGTCATGACAAATTGTTTATTCTATAAAATTATTATTTAACTACACAATATTAGATAATACCTACGAATTTTATTTATTTATTTTTAAATATGATCCAACTATCCTATTTCCTACCTAAATGCATAAACAATACAAATAGAAAACAACTAATATCAAATAAAGCTAAATTAGTTAAGAGAGTCACTTTTATCAATTTTTTTTTTAAATAAGAAAGAGTTACTCTAATTTCATAGCATATAACTAATTATTACGTGGAAATGTTAAAGAAATGGAAAAAAAAAGGAGAGATTGTGTTTTTTTTTTCTTTGCATGCAAATGTAATAGGAGACAAAGAAAAGGCTTTTATACTTTCAAATTGACTTTATATTGATCCCTTAAAAACCTTTTTAAATTATTCCTTCATAACTTGTAAGGAAATACACTATAACAAAAAGAAAGAAAAGATAATGTGAATTTATAACTTCTTTGAGATCTTTGTAGCTTTCTCTTGTAAAATAAAAACTTAATTTATCAAAACTCTTATAGTAGAAACACAAACTTAATTTATTTCTATGAAAACTCTAAAATGTCATTAATTATCTTTTGTTTTAATAATATATCTACCTTTTTATTCTGGTCAAAAATTAATGTTTGGTCTTATCTTATTACCAAACATATAAAAAAGAGAGTAAAACACTCATAGTAAATAAAAGAATAAGAGGGATGAGCTAATTAAAAAAAAAAGTGTAGGAAATATATGTAGTATCAAACTGAACAAATTTAATAAAAAATGTTCATTTAAGAAAGTTAATTTGGAGGATTATATGTAATTTTCCATTTTTAATAGAAAATTAAAGATTAAATTGAAACTATAGATTTTTTAATTTTAAATAACGAAATAATGAAAAACTATAAAATAAAATTATAGACTGAAACTTAATTAAAGGTATATTATGTTTATCTATGAAAATCTTCCAATTTCAGTAATTATTGAAAAAAAAATTTCTCAAATTAAAAAAGCCGGCACCGGAGTCATTTTGGAACTCGGGCGAGTCCACTCACCCGAGCCAAGTAAACAGAAACTCGTCTCTCACTCACGAATATACAAAGCGAAGCAAAAAGTAACATCATCGTCTCCTCCTGCTAGAGACAGATCTCAGATTCTGTACGCTAACGTAGAGAGAAGAGAGAGAGAGAGAGAGAGAGAGAGGGAGATGGCAACTACGACGTCGTCTTCAAGTAATGAAACGCCGGAGACGAAGAAGAAGAAGAAGGAGTGTTTGGGTTGGATAGAGTGGTTAAGAGGGTGGTTCTATTTGGTCTACGAAATGCTCTTTCAGCGCATCATGGCCAGCCATTTACACAACCCCATGCCACTTCCTCCCATCAACGACCTCACTTGCATTGTCACAGGCTCAACCAGTGGCATTGGTCTCGAAATCGCAAGGTTCAATTCCCTTTTAATTCAATTTGATGCTTTTAAATAATGGGTTTTGTTTTTGGCAGTAAAAACTCGAGCTTTGGAATTTTAATGAACTGGGTTTATCTGGGGTGGGCAGTTGTTGTGTGATAATTGGTAAAAGAGTGGTTTTGGGAAGTGGGTCTGTCTTGGTTTTGTGGTTGTAAAGGAAAGACCTTTGATGTTGGTTTTGGTGATAGGTTATAAATGATGTTTAACATTTTGGTTACTGTGAGAACTGAGCCTTATTTAGCATGGCTAGGTAGGTAGGCCCACTGTGGACTGGCTTGTAGTGGTTGTATAAGAGGTTCTCAATTGTTTCTTCGGGAGAATCTCCATCACTTGTTTGTCAGGTTCTCACTTGAGAACCAGGTGATCGTTTGGAGGAGGGTGACAACTTTCAATTGCAAGAATTGGTTCTTATTCAAGCAATCTGGTCCTATGATTTAAAATAGTTTAATTAATCTTTTGGTCCTTATACTTGTGCCAGCTTTTCGGTTTAAGTATTATTATGTTTTAGTTTCTATACCCGCAATTTTTTTATGTTTTAGTCCTGATGTCTCCATTTTGTGGCAGTTTTATACTGCTAGAAAACTAACAAGGACCAGTGCAAAAAATGGTTGGTACGGGGACCAAATCGAAAAGCTTTTAGGTACAGAGACTGAAGTTGACACAGATATAGAGACCAGAAGATATTAACCTTTAAAAAGTCATTTTCTGACATAATATAAGACAAGTGCTTAAATGATTTCATCGTTGGAGTAGAAAATTCTTAAATCTGATGAAACATGTTAGACCTGCTAAAAGTGAGTTAAGAACCTTCACTTTAAGTGTATAATTGGAGATACTGTAACTAGCGGATAACAATTCTATATTGATTTTAGTTTATGTGTATAGTTTGATTTATTTTAATTCAATTATTTTCTTTTTGTAAGTAATTGTTGAAAATAGGTAAGGTATATGAGTTTGGGTCTCTTCTTGGTTTAAATTCTAGATTGAACATTATGAAGTGTGAGCTTTTAAGTTTAGAAAAAAATGGATATGATGCATTTATTTCGTTGTTCTTCACATCGTGCAGGCAATTGGCACAGTCAGGTGCCCATGTTGTTATGGCCGTGAGGAACACAAAGGCAGCTCAGGAGTTGATCCAGAAGTGGCAGATTGACTCTTCAGGACTGAGTATTCCTCTTAATGTCGAGGTAACTTGTATATCCATTACTCATTATTGTGTGAGGAGCATTATATCAGCACTCTTGGAGCATGCTTTGCTAAATCATCTATGATGATTATGATCCATGGAATTTCTTATGTGTTTAACTGTGTTTGAATTAACTTATTCTGTTACAAGCTTTTATACATGACGCTCTAAAGAGGGATTTTGGTTGAATATTTGTTTTAAATGCTAAATAAGTTTAACAATGTGTTTCTGGATACTTATTGTCATTGACATTTCTTTTGGTTTATGAAGGTAATGCAAGTTGATCTTCTCTCGTTGGACTCTGTTGTGAGGTTTGCTGAAGCATGGAATGCACGCTCAGCACCCTTGCATGTTCTCATCAATAATGCTGGAATTTTTTCCATTGGAGGTTGGTATTTCTGATCAATCAAAGCCCGTTTCTGTATTTTAGCCTTTCTGTTAATCATTCTTAACCTGAAACAGCACCAAGTACTGGCTCTATCCTTTAATGATTTGAGTATTTTTGCAATAATTTTTTGGATTACCTGTTGAATTATACTCATCCTTTTCTTTTTCATCATTTGTATTGGCAAAATTATCAGAATTAACAATAATAACTTCTTCATTGATCACAAATGTAACTAATCCACTCACTTTTTTGTTCATATTCAGAGCCACAAAAATTTTCCAAAGATGGTTATGAACAGCACTTGCAAGTGAATCATCTGGCTCCTGCGTTGCTTTCTATACTTCTTTTGCCATCCCTTATTAGGGGTTCTCCTAGTCGCATTGTTAATGTGAATTCCGTTGTAAGTCTTTCGCTATTTGAGCATTATTATGTGATAGCCCCCATAGGGTTCAACCTGAATTATTGTCAATGGCGGACGGTGGGAGGCCAAAATTCAACCATTTAAACACACCACTGTGGTTTATGGCACTGCCATATAATCCATAAGTTTTCATATTATTATTGCCTGTGATTTATATACTATACTAATATGCATGAAAAATTATTTTTATTTGGGTAGATGTTTGTTTGACTAATTCAACATTTATTACTTGTTGGTTTTTTATACTTGATCTTCTTAAAATATAATCAGTAATCTAGAGCTATTCAGTTTGCAATGATGAGGAATTGAGGATTAATGCTTTCTAGAATTCAAATTTAGTAGCAAATTACTTATTATGAATGGTTAAGTTAGTTTAGAAGACATCTTTCTTCTGTTTAGGTGCATTTCTCGGGGTAGTGAATCCTGGTAGGTATGTGTTGACTCACTGTTTTGTAGTAAAATTTGTTTTACAGTTAAAAAAATGAGACACATGTAAACACTATAATATGTAATTTCCTTTAATTCCGAGTTACTTTGTTTTCTTGTATTTTTTCAGTATATTAATGTCACAAGTTAAACTTTCTATTTTGGTGTATTATCAACTTTTGCATGACTTTTTAATTAGCTTGAGACAACATCTTTGTATAATACTCTTGCTCAAATGTATCTTGCTATCCAATGCATAACTATCAGCGGTTTAGTTGCAAAAATATGTGTGTGATTCTTGCTCGATGAAATAATTTTGTACCAAAATTCCAAATATAAAATAAGCCTTATAAAATTGTTGATAATTGATTAATTGGTGTATTCCAAAGAATTAAAAATTGGATGCTTAATAAAAAGGAAACATATCAGATACGAAATGAGTGCAGAAATAAAGACTGTACATTGATGTTTGGCAGGTATTTAATATTCTCTATAATGTTATTATCTTTCTGTTTAACTGTTCTATGATTTTTAACTGTTGAATATTGATCACTTTTCTGTTGTGATCAATGTAAAATAATTCCTAGAAAATAAAGAATGTATTTTGTCATGATCAATATGACCCTAAGAAAATATCAGAGTGCTTTATTTTCTATTCCCCTCTTTTTCTGTAGATGCATCATGTTGGTTTTGTTGACACTGAAGACATGAATGTCTCATCTGGAAAAAGGAAATTTTCTAGTATGGTAGGGTACTCAAGCAGCAAGTTGGCAGAGGTAACTTGGTTTAAATGTTTTTGTCATTTCGATGGCTTCGTCTAACGAACTTTAGTGGAATTATGTGTAGTTATTTTTGTCCTGCTAAATCTTATTTACTTAGCTTTATAAGTTGTCAGCAATTAATTATTACTAATGTCCTTCTTGCATGTTAATATTCTTAGAATTAAAGCAAAAATAAGTATGCTATTGAATGAGTTTACACACACGTGTTTAACAACTACATGTATAATAATGTACACTAATTTTAGGATACTGAAGTACAAAACATTTATGGATTTTTTTTTTCAGCAAAACAAAACAATTATGGATTAATCAGAAAATTTGTAACATTAATGGGATATTTATTCATTTGGGAATAATTCTGTATTGTATTTTCAATGCTGCCCATCACTAATACATCAAGAGACTGGATATATATTGCATACTTAAAAGATAAATTTTCAGCATTTTTTACCTTATTATATTTGCATTTTGTTTAGTTTTTGATAGATGGAATCCATGTTCTTCCTGTATATTTCCTTTTGTGTTGATTCTTATAGTCTGGTTATTGATATTGACTTCTAAAATTTAGTCTTACCGATCAATGTTGCAAAATCACATGAAGAAGATGAATTGCTTGGTTTACCACTCATCTCGAAGTTGTGAATGAAACGAGACTTGGCATTTTCTGTTGCAGATTATGTTTAGTAGTATTCTTAATAAACGACTCCCTGCTGAATCTGGCGTCAGTGTATTGTGTGTATCACCTGGAATAGTCCAGACCAATGTTGTAAGTCTTTTGACAACTTTGAATGTATCTGGATGGAACATGTATGATTTTACTCTTAATCTTTCAATATTTATTTTTGTTTTTGTCTTTACAAATATTTGTCAAATTGAATATAACTTCTACAGAAAACCTTCAGAAATCATCTTTTGCAAGAGATTAATTCCCTGTTAATTTTCTCATGTCGTTTGCCAGAAGGAAAAAGGATCAGGAACATGATTGGTTATGAACATGATACTCATAGATGTATTGTGTTGATTATCTACCTATCATTGCGTTGAGCTAGAGCTAATGCAACTAGCAGTCTTATGGAACATATTGGCTTTTTTTGTTGGGTTGATGTTCATTTTAATGTGCATATGTATGTAGATGAGCAAAAATTAACTAGGGATGAAAATATTTCTTTAATAACTCAACCATTTGTTCTTTGGTAGAACAATCTTTATGTCGATTAGATTGCAGAGCTTGTATGTAACTTGAGGTTGGATAAATAAGACTCTGAGAGAACTGTATACAAATACCTAAGTCTAAATAAGTAAATTATATTATTCATCATAATTAGTGTTATGTTTTTGTTGCTTCATTTTCGAGTTCAGATTTCTGCTAGGGTTGTTTGGAAAAATTAGCTGATAAACAAAGTTGATAAACTAAATTTTAATTGAAAACTGTCTGGTTAGTTTATTTATTTTAAGTATTTGATCAAACTTACTAGTAAATTACCCGATGAATGTAAAATGACAAACATACATTAATGAGATTATATATATATATATATATGTATATGTATATATATGTGTGTATATTTTAATTTTGTGTACAAAAATATTCTTCTGCATAATTATAGTTTTAGATTTGTTAAATACACTCTAGGGCCCTCTTGGAATTATAACTTTATTATCATGATTTATTGCTGCTATAGCAAGTATGATTTGTTGATTGAAATAGCTGATTGCAAATCTGAGGAATTGAAAGAGATGACAAAATTGGGTTACCCAGCCTGATGCAAGCTGCTGGCTATATTTTGCTGGGCCAAAAAGGCCTGGTTTCAGTTTTGGCTTCTAAAATAATGTCCAAGCATGTTGAAAGCCCAATATTTTGGGCTCTTAGTGGACTAAACTTGAAAAAGGTTTTAGGGTTAATTTGGGCTCTAAATTTAAAGGCTAAACTATACATTCTATTTCTATCTGATTGTTACAGCCCTATCCTCCCATTTTACCATTACTCTGTAGTTATGTGAGACTTGTTAGTTTCTTTGTTGCATAATGGGATATATCCAGTTATTGATTCCTTGATTTTTCTGCATTATTTTATAAATCAAGCTTTTGTTTTTGCTTATATTTTCAACCCTATCTATTTCAGGCAAGAGATCTACCAAAACTGGTTCAAGCTGCGTATCGTTTGATCCCTTACTTCATCTTTAGTGCTCAAGAAGGTCTATTTATTCAATATTTTCAAACTAGAACTATAACAACTTTGCAATCCGATTCTATAATCAACTGTAACCATATATTTGATGGAATGTTTCGTAAAAGTAAAAGATATTCAGGACTAACTATGAATACATGTCACTTGTGCTGGAATGCAGGTGCAAGGAGTGCTCTTTTTGCTGCCACTGATCCTCAAGTTCCGGAGTATTGTGACATGTTGAAAGCAGACGAGTGGCCCGTTTGTGCCTTTATTTCTCAAGATTGTCGTCCGGCAAATCCATCAGAAGAAGCACACAGTGTTCAAACATCATACGAAGTGTGGGAGAAGACATTAGAGATGATTGGCCTTCCTTCAGATGCTGTGGAGAGGCTTTTAGACGGGGCAGAAGTTAAATGCCGTTATGGACAAGAACAGTAATCTAATTTACAATGATGACTACAAAACAGTTGATTAGCCGAAATGTCGCCACGTCCTCGCCCTTAATCTGTAAGGGCATTTACATTATTTATAGATAGCAGTGAGCTTTTTCATTCTTAGTATGTGGGAGAGAAGAACCCTTCTTTAATTTTGGACATCATATGTGTACATCCATTTTGATCATATTTATGCACTAAAGTTTCACTTGTTACTCATTGGGAGAATTTAACCAAACAAGTGTTTTTGGCCTTGAAACTTCTGATGGGCACGCATAGGAGTAAGAACTGAATTAGTAGGCACTATCTTGTTATAGTTATTTTGACCATTGTCATAGATTACCCTCCTAAATAAGCGAGTGGGTTACAGCAATAGTATTGCTTTCAATTTTAGAATGTTATCTTGCAATTCTTGCTTTCTCAAGAGTTGTAACCTTGCTTGCTCTTAACTTGTTTTATAAGCTCTCTAATTCATCAGAAATGTTTGGCATTTTTCTGTGAGTCGGTTAAAAATGATTGTTGGACATAGAGATTCTCCGTACCATGATTATAATTTTAGTTTTACCAAATAATAAATAAAGCAATGGTTTGATTACATCCTAGATCCGGTATCTGTGCCATGATGCAAGGATTAATGGAGGAACTATTTGATGATCATGGTTTGGTTTGATCTGATGACTTAGCCACCACTTTAACTTCTATAAAGTTAACAAAGTTGGGAGAAAGTATGGTAGATATCATTTTATCTTTTCCATTCTTTATATGATCTGTTTTTAGAAAGCTGATCTGATCATCTACTCGAATCAACAAGACTGTGTAAGGTAAATAATACAGACAACTTGACAAGAACAAATATCAGATGCTTAAACATCACTGTAATTTTTTTTTCAATACATAGAATATAAATTCTGAAGTTGGTTGATTGAACATGATGATGATTCTATTCAAAGAAGAATCATAAAATGTGAAATATTATGAAAAGTAGCAATTAAAGCCACTAAAACACCAATATCCAACATGATTATCAGTCAAGGAGTTACATTGATGTGGAGTTTCTGCCCATTTTCGCAGTGATCATCAACTCCACACATGAACCATGCTCCTCCTTCCTCTAAAATTATTGAGTCATTGCCACTCGTGAACCTTTGTATATACGAGTCCTTTATGCAATTCTCATAAACTGTGGAATCAACTTGCAATACATTATGTAGGCTGCTTTCATATTTGAACACTGGTAACAGAAATAAACATAACTGTTAGTGAACATTTTCAACTGTCATGTAATAAAATTTTCAAAATGCCATTTTTCGGGAGAATATGCTATGAATGAGTAGATCTAGGTAAAATGTTTGTATTCTATTTTGCAACATCATTACGTTATTGACTGCAAATTTGATTTTAGTCTGTATGTAGTCATTTATGTTATCTTGACAATTTTAACAAATCTATAACTTTTAAACTTGAAATTAGTAAAAATAGGTATATAACTGTATGTTCTTAGATTACTTATAAAATAAAATCATGAGTTTTTAAAACTTTTATGAAGGGTTTTACTCAAAAGTATTAAAGTGTCTTTTGAAAGGTTTTTAAAATTTTAATGTTTCTTTCACATTAAAGTGACTTTTTACTCCATTAAAGAATGCATCACTCATAAGTCAGAATCATGTTTGACACTATTTTCAAAGACATCAAACAAATAAATTGGTGTTTTCCTATGCATAACCAAACATATTCTTGACAATAAAATGTTTTCAGCTCCTCTATATTATGCCCTAAATTTTACCACAAAAAAGAAAATGCCAGTAAAACAGGTCTAAAGAATGATAATACAACATGTGAAAGAGTATGTTATTGATATTTCTTATTATGAATGTGAAACTCTACCCTTACCTAGAACATCACCAACATGAAACTCTTTTCCATCACACCAGTTGTTGAAATCAAAGATGTCAATCCAACCATAACTGTCACCAACAATGAAATGTTCTCCCTTTGCATGGGGCACAATGAAGGTTATGAGGAAAAGATAGAACATGATTACACAGGAGTAATGATAAGCCTCAACACCCATCTTTTTTTTTCCTTTTCTTCCTTTCAATGATAAGAGACTACAGCAAGACAAACGACCATAGGATAAGAAAGACCATAATTCACCAAACATTGGAGTCTCACAACATTCTGATGTCACAAATTAGGTAGTCACGTATATCGTGTTAATGTCTAGATAGTTAACAAAATATGTTAGAAAAAATGTAAGTTTAGCTCAAGTATTTAACATTCTTTTACATTATTGGCAAAGAAAAATAGTCATAAAGAGCATTGTTTTCATAATATAATTCAATTTATTTGTGCAAGATATATTATGGTTTCATAACCATTGTATGAAACACCTATCTACTACGTACTTCTAAATATCATATTTGTTCAAAATATTTCTTAATACTTTCAAATATCCAAATATCATATTTCTAACACTAAAATGGTATCCAATTAAAGTTACTTAGTTTCGTCACGATTTCAAAATAATCACATTTAAAACAAAGTATGGATAACATTAACAATTTAAGCTTTTATTATTTTCAACTAAAGTCATTCCTTTACGAGACGAATTACTCAGTCTCATAATTATTTCTTTTAATCCATTTAGTAATATTTCTTACCAATTGCACTTAGGTGCATAAACCTTCATATGTTTTTTTTATATTTTATTTGTTCAATTTATTCTATTATATTGATTTTACGACTAACTTAAGAAGAAATGAATGGAGAAAATTTCATAATTCACTTTCATTACGTAACGAGTGACATGAGTTTGTTATTATTTAGCTGTTTTGTGGGGTGTGAGAAATATACCTTTTATCATCAGCATGGAAACTATGACTGGTTTTGATGACATTGAAATTTGGAAAAACAAACGTTTGATAGAAAATGATAACATTTTACTGAAGTAGGACACTGTTTGAAAAATCGAAATTGGCACTTTGTTGGAAAATGAAACCTGAAAACATGGTATATCAACTTCAAATTTCAAAACACGCAATCAACCCTACCATATTAAAAGACTTGCCAAAATACAATTCAATGACGCAATCCAACACATGTTTCCAGCCAATCACTCCATAAATTTGGTTACATACCAAACTTCCATTTTTAAAGAGTTTTAAATGCACTGATATACAAAGAGTTGTTCCTAGTTATGGAATGCATGTTTTAAGTTTGATTCATTGAAATAAAACTAGTCTTATAGTTGAGTATTAAATGAGTGAAAAGTGAAAGAGTAAATGATGGTTAAAAATGGCATCAAAGTTGGTACTTGGAACTATTATATAGCTCTTGTATCACTTGTTACACCATTGATGAAAGATGGATCTAGTAACATAATATTGCAGAATTGATCAACTTAAATAGGGGAGGCAAAACTAGAGAGCCACTCTAGCTTTTACAAGATGATGTTAAGTGATCTACAATTAGTTTGTCAAGGATTTAGCTAGAGGGCCTTCATGCCTCATGTTGGAATGTACACCAGGGCTTATAAGTAAACCTAGTAACCTACTGCTGCTAACTTTGAAGTGCCAAAAAGTATGCATATTAACTTTTGATAGAACTTTTTGTGAACTCAAAAAAACTACCAGCCATCAATCATCAAGCACAGGTTGGATTAGTGCCACACAATAACAAATCCATGTTCTTCAGCTTTTTCCACAAACTAGGGGATTTCTTCCCGTCAAATCTCTTCCCAGAAGAATTACCATCTTTCCACTTGAACCTCCTAAACTTATCCATCTGAACACAAACCTCCAAAGCTATCCCCTCCTTCCCTTTGTTACCATCTTGACCATCTCTTCTCAGAAGTTTCTCATAGTACTCCTTGTTCCTCTTCTCCAAGCCATGTATCTGTGCTTGAAGATCTTCAATTTTCCTGTGTAGCATGTACACCCTATGATCCTCCCTCATCTTCAGCACACACTTTGCCAGCTCACCAGCCTTCCTCTTGATGAAAACTGACTCAGATGCCAGCTCTTTGTTCTCTTCCACCAAAGTGTTGATTCTATAACTCAAGCTGGCATTCTCATTCAACAGAACAATCCTCTCGGACTCCAACACCTCAAGAAGACTCTTTTGTAGCTCACTTTTCCTTGAGGACTCACAGTACCTCCTCTCCATGACGCCAACCTCGTGCATCAACAAGTCATACTCAACATTCCTGATCACAAGCTCGGCAACAACGGCATCAACATCAAGCATGGAGCTCTTAGCGAGAACCATAGGCATCATCACGTGTGAAGGATGTTGGTAGGAGATTGAGCTCTCAATATCTGAATCAACGTGGCTCACACCACTTGCTTCTTCCTGGTCAGAGAAGCCTTCATCAACAGTTGTTGAGACTTGGGAAGAGTGTCTACTATGATGCTTGTGTTTGGCCAGTGTTTGGATGTATCGATCAGATAAGGTTATGTAGCCATTGTACAAGTCCTGCAGAAGGGACAGTAGCTGGGGTCTCTTTTGGTAGTAGGATTCGGCTCTTTCAGCAAAAGTATCACCAATTTCTTCTTCTTCGGCTGAACTCATAGTCAACACTTTCATCCTCTCCTCCAATTCTGCCATCAAACACCAAGTTTCACATTTGCATTAGCACAACAATAAAAACAAAAGACCCTTCTCTCACTAGGTGAGGCTGGCTAAATAGATCAAACCACCCTTTTCAATGCAGTTAAAAAAAAGACCAAATGCTTTTTTGCATTAGTAATTACAAGAAAAAGAGCACAGAGAACAATGTTTTTCCTTACCCGGTTTACACAAGTTCATAGCTTCAGAACCATAAAGTTTCAACTAGAAAAAAGATTGACAATTGGGATGTACCACAAAGGAGGTTAATATAGTCCATATCCAAACTTGGTGGATGAGTAATTGAGCTCTAAGAAAGTGACATGCTACCAAACCATGACACCATAAAAGGGAACACTGACAAAACCCATAAATAATTCTGGTACGCAAGATAAAACGTTACAATACAAGGAAATTAAATAGTGCAGGGCTAAATTTGAAAACAGAATTTGAATTTGCAACATGAGTTAGCCACAAGGGTATGGCACATTGCCACTCTAGTGTTTGGTCTAGAGTTACATCTACTACCTCTAGTTTTGAATGCAAATGTCAAAATCATGTACTATACCTGACCATGTGCACTGTTGACAGAAAAGCTAACGTTCTCCAACTTTCAAATTTTCAAGGGTAAAGCCAATAAAGTTTAGGGGAATATGAGCACAGGCCACGAGGTCTACATGGAAAAGTCACCGTTACAAATGCCACCAAAATCTATTGTGCACTGCAGCAAGGCAAGTGACGTGGCCAGGAACCAATGAACTGTGTGTGTGACCACCAGGTCCATTTTAGTTTCAAAATTTGAAACACAAGATAAGTGTCCAAAAAGCACCGCAAAGGCCAAACAAAAGAACAAAAGGGTATGAGAAAGGGACAATGGATCAATCGCCAGAACAGAGACAATGGGTGTACAAGTCTAGTTCAAATCAAATTAGAAATTTGAAAACAAAAACACACCAAAAAGATAGACCTGTCAACAGCCACCTATACCAAAAAGATATAAACTTTATATAACTTTTTCTTCCCCACAATCCATGCATATGGTTAACACAGATAAAAAATGATAATAAATTCAATCTTTTGAAAATCTAAAAAAAAAATCAATCTTTTAGAGGCGCGTGAGAAAGGGCGCGTGGTGTAAGTGGTGTCTGATGATAAGAAATTGTAGGAAGAGAAATAATTATGTACGGCATTGTTGTTTCCAATGAAGAGTTGGACATTTGACAGTTGACAGGGACATGTCCTGTATGGGATTCTTCTCCTTCATTTCTCTCTTCTTCCTTCCATTGATGATGGCTAGAAAAAGGTTTCCACCGTTTCAACATAACTTGTAACACACCAAATGCATGTGATTTCATTTAATTCAGATTTCTTCTTCCTCACTTCATTTATTAGAGGTTTTTGCACCAGAACGATTCAATTTGGTTTTAAAACTTAATATAAGAGTTCCCCATTTGAATAACTTTGGAAAACTGTAGTCAATCTAAATTAAAAAAGGTTTCTTTAAAAAATTTATATTCATACATTCCAACACAAAATAATAAACTATAGGTTTAAAAAAAGAGGTACTTCAAAGCCTTTACTCGTAACCCCCTCACTCATTAAAGAAATTCCTTTTCATTCATTTAATATTAATATATATTACATCATATGATATGGCCCCCAAACAAGTTTTTGGTTAAGAATCATACTTTTAACTACTAATTTAAATACATTTTGTTATGGGTTAATATAACATTCTTGTGATTAATTATAATATTCATGTAACCAACATTAACTTTTGATTGAAACTCATTCCATTTTTAACTTGTTTACAATAGAAACAAAAAACAAAGAGATGGGACTTACAACATGGGAGTTTTTACTTAGTTAAAGCAAGTTTGGTTTTGTTGGTAGAGTAGGGTAAAATTAATGCATACCAGAAATGTTGGTGAGTAGCCAGGAGGGCATGTTATTGCTGGGAATGCTCTTGTCCTTGGACCCTTTTGTGGATGAGTGAAGCAATGTGAAATTTGAAATCACCTTTTCCTTGCCCATGTTAGGGTCCCTCACCATCAGTATCCTTGCTTCAAGCCCCCCTATGCATTGCAATGATAATACATTGGATCAAAAAACAACAGAATCTTTGAAAAAGGACTGTTGCCAGAAATAGAGGGTCCTTTGCATTTAAGAAGGATGAAAAAAAGCATAGAACAAAGAATAGGTGCAAAACAAAAGAAAAAGCAGACAGAAATTAAGAAGGTAACACAACAGAAACAGATAAACAAGCGCAGATCTCCATAGACAATGCTGAGCAACAAATTACCAATAAAGTATGGCAAAACCTCACACTGAACAAAGCCAAATTGTTTAAAATAAAGAGGAAGGGTGCAATCTTAACATTCGGAATATAGCAACAATCCCAAATCCCAAGGCGTTTTAAACCTGAGAATTCTGAGATTCGAAAAGGGAAATTTCCATTTTTAATTCTTCAAATTCCGTGGCTGAACCGGGAATCAATGAAGATCATGTGAACGACATGACGACCACAAAGAACGCCAATTTGAAGATTCAGGAACCAACAACAGAAGAATAATAACAAGAGAACCCATGAACAGTTTCTTAGCCTTATCATATTCTGTTTTCATGGCAGAGAAAAACAGAGGAAGAGTGAGAGAAAGTTGGAAACTTTTTAACATTGGCCATCAAATTTGAAAAATGAAACACACCCATTAAAGATCAGATACAGTGTTAAACAATGCAGCAAACGGCAATCTCATGGCCCTCCAGAATCACATTCATAGTCAAATAGTACTCTGCGAATTTCTCAGCAAAAAAAAAAAAAAGAACTAAAAAAAATTTAAAATACACAATAGAAGAAAAATCCAAGAACTGTAGCAGAATTGATGGACAAAAGGAGTGGAAGAAGAATAGAAGAAGAAACTCACTCTGAGAGGTGCAGGAAGAAGCTTGATATGCGCAGCTGAAGAAGTGCAGAGGAACTTGATTTGAAAGAAAGTTCTGAATGTTTATGTGAGTGATGATAAAAAAAAAAGAAAAGGGTTTGATAGAAAGAGTGGGACCAGAGGAATAGGAGTGAGAATCTTGAGTGTCACAGTCTAATAGCAACAACAAGTAGTCAAAAGCATTAACTCAAATCCCTGGAGGATAGTGTCACACTGTAACAACAATCTTAACCCAAAAATATTCCATTTTCTAAAATTTATGATAACTGATATGCTAGTTTTGGACTTTTATATAATTGATTTCTTAAGATTTGGTTTTGTCTTGATTCTGTGATCTCCTTCATGTTTAGTTATTTGTTTCCACATAATTATTAGGGTGAAGAATAATGTTTCATGGGATTTGGCTGAGAATGGTCGCATTTAGATAAAGACTTTTGTGTGTGTTGATGTTTGTTATGTCAAAAGATAACCTCGTATGGTTCTGAGGTACCCAGATTTTGTAGTTATCATATATCATATATCTTATATGTTTTACAATCTAATTACCTAATCTCACACACAAAAAACTACCTAAAAATATTTTCAAATTGTTTTCTTTTATATTTATTTTATTGCAAATCAGAATATACTGTTAATTCTAACAAACTCTCCTAAAACCAAGATATAACAGTTATAATTCTAACAAAAATACAAAATACCAAAATTGCAAGTCTTTGTTTTCCTTCCACAATTGATATTATGTAAATGAATTTGCTTTTGTTATTATGTGAATAAATGAGTTAATTAATCATGTGTTATGCAAATTGCACCTATGGGAAATGAATTCACAAGGATGAGTATTGAAAGATACATTTTTATTTATACTTAATCTTTTTTATTTTTCAAAGTGATGATGTTTTGCTAATAACTTAATATATGATTGTAATCTGTATTTTATTTTTTCAAATCAATTGGAATCACTTATAAACTTTCAAGTTCTCTCCTCCCTTAATTCAAATAATTTTATTTTTTTCATCCATAAATTTAATCTAAACAATGATTTATACATGATCAATTATATCTTGGAAATATATCTACATTATAATTGAAATATTTTATTAATAATAAGTTAAATATATTTTTCATCTCTCATAATCTTTTAAAAATAGGAAAAAATAAATAAATAAATTTTGTTAATTTATTTAACTTTTAATGAACGGATTATTTACATTATAA